>QRFC01000467.1_pt1 | contig 40652 bp, 66 predicted proteins | sample 1861061 | NCBI WGS metagenome assembly QRFC01 (sample SAMN09711282, study PRJNA482702) | Human gut metagenome, whole genome shotgun sequencing project.
TAGCTATAAAATACCACATTCCTAGTGTCGAAACCCGTCCCATTTTGGGGGCAGGCTTTTTTGTTGGGCAGAAATTGGGCATAAATTGAGCAGGAATTGAGCATACTTTGGACAGGCGGAGGATCAGTAGATGGTAAAATTTATCCAGAACAAGGGGTGATAACTATGGCTGTTTACGGTACGCCGAACTACGGAGGAGCCTATCAGATGCCTAGCCAAACGCAAAACGCGCATGGCTATCGGCAGAATCAGATATACCAGCAAGGGCAAAATTTCCAGCCCTCTATGATTCAGCAGAACAACGGCGGCTATATCTGCCGCCCCGTAACGGGCCGAGAGGAAGCAGTTGCCATGCAGGTTGATTTTCTGGGGCCTGGTACATTGATGCCTGATTTCACCCATGGGATCGTATATTTCAAACGGTTCAATCCAAACACCGGGGCGGCGGATTTTGCCGAATTCCGTTTAGCGCCGCCACAGCCGGAACCAAAACCGGCGCAGGGCGTAACGATGGATGATTTCAACGCCCTGGCAGACAGAGTTAGAAAATTGGAAAAAATGGAGGGTGGGATAAAAAATGATGCAAATGAACCCCATGATGTTTCTGATGCATGCCGCTAGAAGCGGGAATCCAATGGGTATGCTCCAACAGTTGGCAGGCCAGAATCCACAGATTTCTCAGGCCATGCGGATGATGCAGGGCAAATCAACTCAGCAGTTGCAGCAGATGGCCCAGAATATGGCGAATGAACGGGGCGTTAGCCTGAACGATGTGGCCCGGCAGTTAGGAATCACGATTCCTAGCAACCGGTAACATAAATTAACCCTTTCAGTTGGCGAATCTTGACAAAAATCGTCAAATCTAACTGAAAGGTGGTTTGTCGAATGGCAGACGAAATGATGACTGGTTATCTGGCCGGACAGGCTGATAACAACAACTGCAACGGCGGCGGTATGTGGGGCGGTGATGGTTCCTGGATTTTCGCATTCCTAATTATCGCCCTGATCTTCGGCGGCAACGGCTGGGGCTGGGGCAACAACGGCGCGAATGGTGGCGCAATGCAGGGGGCTATCACACGCGCAGACCTGTGCGAGAGCTTCAATTTCAATGGCCTTGATAATGCCGTTCGCGGCGTCCAGAGCGGCCTTTGCGATGGGTTCTATGCTATGAATACCGGGATGCTGAACGGTTTCAATGGCATGCAGCAGGCGGTTTCTAATGGCTTCCACGGCGTTGATAACGCTATCTGCGCCACGGGTTACCAAAATGCCCAACTTATCAATGGCGTAACTCAGAACATGAACACCGGTTTTACCGGCGTGACGGCTGGCCTCACGGCTCTGGGCAACCAGATGCAGTCCTGCTGCTGTGATACTCAGCGGCAGGTGGAGCGTGGCTTCTGTGATACCAATTACAACGCCGCAACCAACGCCCGTGATATCATCCAGTCCACCCACAACGACACCGACCGGATCATTGCGCGGATTGACCAGATGGAAACCGCACGGCAGGCCGAGAAGATCGCGGCGCTTCAGGCCGAAAACCAGGGCCTGAAATTCGCCGCATCCCAGGCTGCACAGAACACTTACCTGGTGGCGTCCCAGGCGGACCAGACGGCGAAAATCATCAACGCTATCAACCCGCCCCCTATCCCGGCCTACCAGGTGCCTAACCCCTATACCGGGAACGCCGCCTGTGGCTGCAATAGCGGCTGCAGTTGCTGATCTAACACATTCCGGCTATGCCGTGACACTAAAGGCGGCAGGCTAAAACCTGCCGCCTATTTTTGAGAGGTGACACATGGAAAAAGAAATTTTCGACAGAGCGGTTGACATGCTACGGGATGGAAAACAGCGGGAAGCTGTTATCCTGCTGCGAGACAATGGATTTCCCTGTACCTCTGAGGACGGCGGCTTATCCGTTTCGCTTATGCTGTTGATGATAGCATTTTCTGATTGTTTCGGCAAAGAAGGAGAATAAAAATGTTTGATTTCAACGATTTCCAAGATTTCCAGAACATAATTTGGCGTAGCAGGATGGCCAATGCAGCAAGTAAGCCGGGTGAGGGCTTCGGGTTGGGACGTTCTTCTGCACCGGATTACCAGCAGGACAACAGCAGCGATTTTTTCATGTTCGCGGCAATAATGATAATTTTCGGCGGCGCATGGATGCGCGAAATTTCCGAAAAATTAGATGAACTGAAAGGGGATAATAAATAATGGCCTGCAAAACGATTTGCCGCCTGTGTAATAAATTGGTGATTTCGCAGTCCGTAACGTTCACCGCTGGCACGGGCCTGATTATCAATATCCCTGCCGGTAGCTACGCGGATGGGCAGAAAGTTTGCCTGGTGATTGCACAGCGTATCCCGGCGGAAACCACGATCACCGCGCCTGTGTTCATCACAATCGGCACGGGTACCCAGCTGTATCCGTTGAATAGATGCGATTGCACCCAGGAAACGGCCTGCAACCTGCGAACTAGAACGCGGTACAGCACCAGAATTTCGACAACGGCCACGGGTGGCGCTTTCAAACTGCTGGGCCGTCCCTGCTGTTCGCCTGATAATTCGCTGGCAGCAATCAACGGCACTGCGCCTACTACAACTACAGGAGGAGGGGACGCAACGTGAGCAGATTAGGCCGTATGATGCTACTGAACTCCGGCGGCAGAAAAATGAAAATCGAGTACGAGGATGAGGGGAAACGCCGTGACTACGAGGATGCAGAACGCCGAGATCGTAGCTATGACGTAGATAATCGTTTCCGGGACAACCAGGGCAGGGAACGCTACGACAATGGCCGCTACGCGCCCCAGGACACTATGCCCTATTACTATCCCCCTTATGGAGACTACGACGCTAGGGGAGGGCGTGAGCCTGGCTATACGTGGACTAGAAACGGCGGATACGCGGAACCCACCAAAGCAACCCGCCCCATTGGGTTTGAGCGCGGCGATGCTCCCTACATGGGCGGCGCAGACGCCACCGTTCCCCGGTACAACGAAATGGAACGTATGCCCGGAAACCGTGCCATGACCGGCGGCGCAGAATCCAACGTTTCGCCGCGTTTCGACATGCAGATGGCCCAAGAGTGGACGCGCCGGATGCAGAATGAGGATGGCACCACTGGCCCACACTGGACGATCGATCAAACCAACAAGGTAATGGAACAGCGCGGGGTAAATGAGGACCCTGTTAAGTTCTGGGCGGCGATGAATATGATTTATTCTGATTTCGTCAATGTAGCTAAAAAGCTTGGTATTTCTAACGTAGATTTCTACACTGAAATGACCCGCGCTTTCCTGGACGACAAGGACATTTCAGGGGACAAGCTGGCAAAATATTATGAATATGTCGTTAAATAACGAATAAACAACCGAAACCCCTAGATTTTTCCAAAATCAAAGAAACGGCCAAGGATTTTGACTAAAATTTGACTAAAACCTGGGCGTATTTCGGGGTATCTCAGAGGACTTCAAAGTACCACCAAAAACAGCAAAAAACCGTTGAGAATCAAAGGAAATCCTTGAAACTCAACGGTTTTTCGTTTGGCGGAGAAGGAGGGATTTGAACTATCACTTTTTCGTTGAAAATCAAAGGCTTTTTACGCCATTGACTAAAATTTGACTATCCCTCCTTTTCTGGGGTTTCAAACTCATAATTTGCCCCTAGTAGTTTTTTGTTCACCTTCCTGGAATGTACCTCTCGGATGTGTGTATAAATATCCTTGGTAGTGGATTCTTGGGCGTGTCCTAATAATTTTTGTGCATCTTTTGTTCTGATGTCCTCTTCATACAACAGGGTAGCGTATGCGTGGCGGATAGGATGCGGAGTGCAGGTTACGCCGGATTCGCGCTTATATTTTGCCCAGCACCCCTCGAAAACCCCCTCCGTCATCAGTTTTCCGTTTTTGTCCGGGAAGATCAACCCTTTACCTTTCTGGGTGATGATTTTGTCTTCCAGGGCTTTCATTAGGGGCAATGGTCGTATTCCGTTCTCGGTCTTTGGGGCCTTTATTTTTTTTACGCCCAGGGCAGATACACGGGATTTGGTAACGTGGATCAATTTTTCTTTGAAATCCACATCCTCCCAGCGCAGGGCAAGTAGTTCACCACGCCGCAATCCTGTGTACAGCGTCCAATATGCGAACATCCCGAATGTGCACTCTGTCGAATGGATCACTCGCTTTATATCATCGTCGCTGGCTATCTGCCGTTTCTTTTTTGGTAGGCCTGCCGGTATCTCTATCTCCCGACAAGCGTTGATCCTTGTGTATCCGTGCGCCACGGCGTACTTGCAAATCATGTTGATAACAGAACGCTGTGTGCTAGCTGTTTTCCGCGCTGGATGCTGTTCGGCAACATAGCGCATTAAAAATGCGTTGATGTCCACGGGTTCAATTTCGGTTATCTGCCTATCGCCTAGAGCCTCGATAGCTCGGCGGATGGGGGCATAGTACGATTTCTTTGTGTTGATTTCCAGCCTTTCAACGTAGTTCTCCTGCCATTCTTCGGCGATAGCGCCAAATGTCCGGGCTTGTTCCTGTTCCTGTTCGTACTGGTTAATCTTTTCCAGCACTTCCCGTTTTGTCCTGCCATAGAAAAATTTGGTTTTCTTTTGGCCGTTTACAACAATAGGCAGAGTTTCCTGCCATCTGCCGTCTGCGCGTTTGTACATTGAATTTTCCTCCTGTGTGTGCTACACTAGCAGGGACTGGCAGCGTAGCAACGTTGTTTAGTCGGGTTTATAGGAGGAGCCGCCTGCACTCGAATTTTGGGCGGCTCCTCTCTTTTTGTTCAATATGTCCACGCTCCACCCTTGCATTGGTACAGCGTCCCTGCTATACTGGTACCGATGCAACGCGGAGAAGTTGAAAAAGTTGCAGTTTTCTCCTAGCCGTGGGGGCTAGGTGCAGAAAAGCCGTCTGGGAATTCAGGGTCCCGGACGGCTTTTCTTTTATTCAAATTGCGCGTCTTGGGCTTCGATATCTTCTGTGGTTAGCCCGGAATCCAGAAGATACGCCTGCCGCTGCAACATAGCCTGTTGCAGGAAAGAATTTGCATCTTGGATATCCTCTTTTGCCTTGCTCAAATACTTCATTTCTTGCTTGTCTACGTATTTAACGATGTTGTCACAAGCGGACGATAGGGTAGCAGCGTAGAACTGCGCGTACTGGACATATTCTTTGTTCGCCTCAGTTTTGAAATCTCCGATTTGTCCGTAGACTTGGGACAGCATACTGCTAGCATTTTTGCAATCATCATAAATATCCAGTAGATTGCCGCTTTCCATATTTTTAGAAACGCCGTTGAATCTGGCCTCTGCGCTTTTCATTAGGCCGTAGATTCTAGTGTCCTTTTCCTTGGCAACGTCTACGCTGTCCTTTGCGCTTTCTTCGCTTTGCTCTTCCTGCTGTTGTTGGTTTGTGTTTTCTTCCGTCTTGTCCGTTTGGTTGGCCGGAGGGGCTGATACCGTTCCAATGATTCCGCATACAACGAAAAACATCAAAATCCAGAACCAAACCCGCTTATAAACCGGCTTCTTAGGCTTGTTAGGGTCCTTCTTTTTCATTACATCCTCCAGGTAAAAATTTTGCCGCCAACGGCGGCAGAAAACTTAATACCTCACCCAACCCAGTCCACCGTTGAATATGTCGATCAACAGGAACACAATAACCCCGAATAGGGTAGTCAAAAGCGCAACAGAAAATATACGCTTCTGCTTTCGTTCGTATTCCAGGTGCTTCAACAGCCCTGCAATGCGCTGCTTATAAGCTTCCTCTAGGTGGTTCTGTGATTCCTCTAACTTGGCCAGGGTGGTATTACTTCTCATGGCGCGTTCGTCCTGCACCGCTTTCTCCGCCCTCAACATGTGCATGATTGCATCTGCAATGTCCGGCGGCGGTTCGGATTGCCCGTTGATGTAACGGCTTACCATACTCTCGGAGCTGTTACATGTAGCGGCAATCTCCCTTAACGTTACTCTTGTTTCTTCCTTCAACTCCTTTGCTGTCTTGGCAAATTTTCCACCATCATCACCCACGTTTCTACATCTCCATTCATTGCAAGGGGGATGCAAAATGTTGAAAGGCCCCTTGCGTAGTTTGCAATGGATATTCCACACCTTCCATGTTATGGTAATCCAAGGGAAAGGGACGAGGGGAATTGAATTCACAAACCACCCCGCGCCCCACGTTTACACTATGGGTATAATGGAGGAACAGGGATGGATCGCTTACTGTTGCTGGGGAAGATTCAGGCTATTCTTAATGGCCTGACAGACAGAGAGCTGCGGATGTTGTACAACCGCCTACTCGCCGCGAAAAATGGGAGGATAACATGACTACAACCTATGGAAACAACGACCGATTGACGGAAATCATCAACCAGTGCCAAGAGCCGCGCAGGGTGTTAGCCCTGCTTGCCCTTATTGTTAAACCATGCTTGAATCAGAACGACAACACTAGAGAGGAAGTCCAGATCAGCGTCGGTGATGTGTTCACCCGGCTTGGTGATACCCAGGCCGACTAACACGGCCTCGACCTCTTCTTTCGTTACAAGGTCCTTCTGTCTCGCAGACTGCGGGGCGGGAGGATCTTTTTTCTTTTCTCTCAGGGCGGTATCTCTCACACTTTCTATATCCAGGTTTAGGGCATCAAAAATTTTGATTGCAACCCGGATGCCAGCTGTATCTATTCCTCTTTTTAGTATCGAAATAACCGTTGTATAAGGGATTTCTACAGCTTCCGCAAAAGCGGATACGCTCTTGTGCTTTGAAAGAATTATTGCTTTTAGCTGCTCTTCTTTTGTCATGTTATGTTTCCTCCCTGCGCTTATATAATACATTGTAAGTCGCTTTCTGTCAAGCAAAAAATTACGAAATTTCGCAAATAATTTTCTGAAAAGGCTTGACTAATTACGAAATTTAGTATATTATATAATCACAGAAACGAAAATTCGTAAATTTGAAAGGCGGTGAGAAAATGCTTTGGAACCTTAGATGTGAGATGGAACGGTACGGCGTTCGTCGGACTGATATCCAAGAGTTGATTGGGTGTAGCCCAAAGACCGTAGACAATAAAATCTCTGGTGCTAGCGACTTCGGGATTATGGATGCAATCAAAATCAGGGATACGTTTTTTCCTGGTTTGCGCCTTGAGTATCTGTTCGTTGATGGTAACGAACCAGGAAGTTGAAAGGAGGTGATACCATGGCGAAGAAGTTTGTAGTGAAACCAGAGAACGGCAAGGTTGCCGTCCTGGTTGATGGGATGGAGATCGAGGACGTTACCGCCTACACCATCCGGGAACACGCCGAGAACAGCTATGCGGAAGTCACGCTGTCTTTCATTGTGTGGGACAAGTGGCTGGTGTTCAAGGGTGAGGAAGGGAGGAAGAAAGATGGAGAAAGCAACATTTCACGACCATCTGACCCGTCTCCGGGAACTGTTTCCTGAGCGGGAGACGATCACGGTGGCGGAAGCCGCCCGACTGGTGGGGTGCAAACCTCAAACCCTGCGGGAGAGCAGAGACTTTCCCATGAAGCCCGTTGGACGGGCGAAGCGGTACCACGTAGTACCTATCATTAACCTGGCCCGTTGGATGGCCTGCTGAAAGGTTGGTGTAGGAAACGCGAAGGAAATATGTGCTGACCGATGAGGTTAAACGAATCGGCGATAAAAAGCTGTATCGCATTCGTGCTGCGGTATCGTTTGGGGATGTAAAAGAGTGGGACAAAGGTGGGTTTGTCCAATCCACCGTGAACCTGTCCCACGCAGGAATGTGCTGGATATACGATGGTGCATGTGTGTTTGATTATGCGCGTGTTTCCGATGACGCTATCGTCTGCGAAAACGCCTGGGTGTATGAACGGGCGAAAATCAAGGAACGTGCCTGGGTTGGCGGAAACGCCGAGGTCTACGGTTTTGCCACGATAACGGGCGAGGCATGGATCGGAGACGATGCCGTTGTATCCGGCAGGCAAACAATAACAGAATGAAAGGGGAACAGTAATGACTACTGTACAGGAAATCAAAACCCGCAACACCGAGCGGGAATGGGCTGATATCGAGGCCCTGGTACGGGCTATCAGCCCCACGTTGGAGAAGAACGCCAAGCATCGGCGTGATGAGGAAGTCCGCAAGGCGCGGGAAGCTCGGCGGAAGCGTATCCGCAACCGGCGCAAGGCCAACATCAACGCTGCCTTGCATAACGCCGGTATCCCGCTGCGGTTGGTGTGATCTCCATGAAGCACGAATTCACAGTGCCTGCTCAGAGGCCGTGGAGGGACGCCAAAACTGGTGATGCTGAACGCCGTGGGCCATATCGCAAGGACGAAAACCAGGAGATGGTTGAAATTTGCCTGAAATGCCCACGCGAGACGTGTAGACCGAATGGCTGCAAGTATTTGCAGAATCAACGGGAGAAATTCCCTATCCCACCACACTTTGCTGTTCGGCTTCGGGCCGGGTGGTCAAAAGCTAAACTAGCCCGGCAGTACGGCGTTACGGTCTACCGGGTGCGGAAGTGGGCCGAAAAGCTGGGCAAATGAAAATGCCGCCCACAGGGGCCGAAACCCTGCAAGCGGCAAAGGAAAGAAAAAAACTATGGACATAGTACCAGAAAGGACGGGATTTGTCAAATGGAAAACGGAAGCGCTCTGTTTCCTATGGAAATCAACATTCCGGTGACGATGGACGAAATCAAGATTTTCACAGCCGCCGACTTTGATGATTTCTTTGCTTGGGTGGAGAAAAACCACGAGTATGTGCTGTACCGCTACCTGATGGAACGGCTGGACGCCCTGAAAGGGTATATCCGCGAAGGAGGACTGACCAATGACCCTGTATGAAATCGACGCCGCAATTCTGGCGGCTATCGCCCACGGCACCGACCCGGAGACCGGGGAGATCAACAACCTGGACGAACTCATGGGCCTGCAAATGGAGCGGGACCAGAAGATCGAGAACATCGCCTGCCTGGTGAAGAACCTGAAAGACGATGTGCGCGGCCTGAAAGCAGAGGCGCAGGCCCTCACCGAACGCCGCCGGGTGGCTGAGAACAAGGTTGCGCGGCTGGAAGCTGTGCTTGATGAGGCCCTGGATGGGCAGAAGTTCCAGACGCCCCGCTGTGTGGTGTCCTTCCGCAACAGCAAGGCAGTTGAGGTGGATGACGAAGACGCTCTTATCAACTGGGCTTGCCTGAATGGGCAGGAAGATACCTTCGTTCGTTATAAACAACCCGAAATCAACAAGGCCAACTTGTTGAAGTGGCTGAAAGAAGACCACCCGCTGGACCCGCCTGGTGTGCGGCTGGTGGAGCGGCGTAGTCTGGGGGTGAAATGATGGGCGTATACGCGAAATTGCTGGAAATCCAGCAGGCATTGAAAGCCCCCAAGGGCCAGAGGAACGATTTCGGTAAATACAACTATCGCAGTTGTGAGGATATCGTCGAAGCCGTTAAGCCCCTGCTGGGTGAACAAAAAGCCGTGCTTACCATCTCCGACGAAATCAAGATGATCGGTGAACGGTACTATATTTTCGCCACTGCTGCCATTGTGGATGCAGAGACCGGCGAACGGGTGGAAGTCACCGCCCAGGCTCGTGAAGCGGACAGCAAGAAGGGGATGGACGCTAGCCAGGTAACAGGAGCAACTAGCTCCTACGCTCGTAAATACGCCCTCAACGGGCTGTTGGCTATCGACGACACCAAGGACGCGGACGCCCAGGCACCGGCCCAAGAACCGGATTACAAGCCCTTTCCTAAGTGCGAAATGTGCGGTAACGATATTACCGCCGATATCCTGGGAGACGGCAAACTGTACTCCCCGGACCAAATCGCAAGGGCCACCAAGAAGCAGACGGGACAGCAAATCTGTTCCGACTGCATGAGAAAGCTGAAGGGCCATGAAACAGCCTCTTGAAATCATCAAGGGCAGGGTCATCGGCTACGATGAGCGGACGGGGGAGCTACTGATTAGAGCGCCATATCCCGATTGGGCAACGATGATTAAGCGGGAGTTCAAATCCTGCCTAGTTCAGCCCATAGACAGCCGCCCGCTCTCCGACAAACAGCGCCGCGCCTGCTATGCGTTAATCGGCGAGATCGCTGATTACACTGGGGAGGGCAAGGACCCCACCAAAGAGCGGATGAAATTGAAATACCTTATGGAGGATACCCAGGCCATGGGGGAAACGCTGTTTTCCCTATCCAATGCCCCCGTGTCCTTGGTGTGTGGGTTTCAACGCTTTTTAGTACGGTTTATCTTAGATTGGCAGATTCCAACCCGCTTCCCTTTGTTGGATATGGTGGATGATACCGGGGATTACCTGTATCGCTGCTTGCTAACAAAAACGTGCTGTATCACGGGCCGACCGGCGCAGCTACATCATGTCCAGCGCGTGGGTGCTGGGCGAGACAGGACAGACATAGTGCATGAGGGGATGGAGGTTTTACCTCTGTCCCCGGAGATGCACCAGTTAGCCCACACCATGCCGGACAGCGAGTTTTTCGAGAGGTACCACCTGACAAATGGGATTATCCTGGACAAAACGCTCTGCAAGGTCTGGCATCTGAAAAGGAGGAAGGACAATGGAAAACCTGCTGCTGACCAAGAAGGAAGCGGCTGATTGCCTGAGAATCAGCGTTGCAACGCTTGATTGCATTCGGAAGCGCGGGTTGGTCACGCCTATTAAGATCGGCGCTAGAGTGTATTACACTCCCGCCGAACTGCGTCGCCTTCTGGAAAAGAAGGAAATCCCGACGATTCTTCGGTATGACGAAGTCGTACCGTACAGACTGTAACGAAAGGAAGATATCATCATGGTAAATCACATGATTTTGCAGGGCCGTTTGGTGGCCCAGCCCGAACTTCGACACACCCAGAGCGGCGTTGCTGTTGCATCGTTCCGCGTGGCCTGGAGCCGCAAATACAAGGAAACAGAAACCAAGCTGTTCCTCAACTGTGTGGCTTGGCGTGGCACCGCCGAGATGCTCTGCAAGTATTTCGGCAAGGGGCAGGAAATCATCGTAGAGGGCGAGTTGAACACTCGCGGCTACACCGACCGGGACGGGAATGATCGGCAGGTGACGGAGTTGATCGTGTCGCAAGCTCATTTCTGTGGGCCGAAGGGCGGCGGAAGCAATCAGCCGAGCGGGAACTATCCTGAAAACCAGTTCAATGAGCTGACAGAAGATGATGGTGAACTGCCCTTCTGATAGGGCGGTTCCGGGAGGGGAACAACCAAGATGTTGCCTTATATCAAAATTTACCGGGACTTTATTGACGTGGCCAAAGAGCTTGACGATGGCGAACGCGGTAGGCTATTTCTAGCTATCATGCAGTACGCCAACGGCGAAGAAGTCCCGCCCCTGAAAGGGGCAGAGAAAATTGCGTTTGTCGTTCTTCGGTCCCAAATCGACCGAGACGATGCCGCACACGATGAATACATCGAAAAGCAACGGGAAAACGGGAAGCGTGGCGGACGTCCAAAGAAAGGCAAACCAGAAAACAAAAACCCAAAAAACCCAACCCTTAAAAAGCAAAACCCAAAAAACCTTGATATAGACATTGACATAGACACTGACATAGACATAGACATAGACACTGACGTTGATATAGACATAGACGGAGAAGATAGCGCGGAGCCGGAAACCGTCTCCCCGCCGGTTATCTCCCTGCCGCTGAATGATGGGAGTTTTTACCCAATCTCCCAGGAGCAGTGCCATGAATGGGCGGGCCTGTACCCTGCTGTCGACGTGATACAGCAGCTTCGGGGCATGGTTGGCTGGTTGAATGCCAACCCAAGCAGACGAAAAACGAAACGCGGCATCAACGCATTTGTCAACCGGTGGTTGTCCAAGGAACAGGATCGGGGCGGCAGTAAAACGTCCCCTGCTAAGGGCGGAACGGGGTTTGAAACGTCAAACCCATTCTTGGAATTGCTGAACGAGGAGCGTGGATTGAGTGGATAGAACTGAAACCCTGGCTATCATGTCCGTGCTAAAAGCGGCCTATCCCAGCTACTACCGCGATATGAAACGGGCCGATGCTGAAAGCGTAGTTGCCTTGTGGGCGGAGATGTTCGCCGGTGATGATTACGCAGTTGTCGCCGCCGCTGTAAAGGGCCTGATTGCCACGAAAACCGATTCTTTCCCGCCACCGATCGGGGCTGTGAAAGCCAAAGTCCGGCAAATCAGCAACCCGGACGAAATGACGGAGCAGGAGGCTTGGACACATATCGCCAAGGCTCTGCGAAACAGCAGTTACAACGCTGAGGAGGAGTTTTCCAAACTGCCGCCTATCCTCCAAGACGTGGTACACGCGCCCCAGCAGTTGCGAGAGTGGGCGCGGATGGATGAGGCAACGGTGCAGTCCGTGGTTGCGTCGAACTTGCAACGCAGTTTTCGGGCAAAGGCCCAGAGCAGGCGGGATTTTGAAGCACTACCCAAGGACGTGCAGGCGTTGGCAAAAACATTTGCCGCCGCCCTGCCACAGATGCCAGAGGAACCCAAACCGGCGGCGTTGCCGCCCAGGGTGCGGACGGTGGAGGATATCAAGGCCGACATGGAGAAAACCAAAGCTATCCTGATGCAGCAGGCCGGGACGAAAAAGAAGCCTGCTGACTACACGCCGCCTACGCCGGTAGACTGGGAACGGCAGAGACAGGATGCGTTGCGGCGATTCCGGGAGGTGGCGCAGTGAACGAAGCTAGACGGGTGGCGTTTTTTACCATCCCATACCCGGAAACCAAACGGGGTATGACGGCCTGGAATAAACGGTTTAGTTTAAACGCCTACTACTCCGGGAAAAACTACCACCAGCGGAAGCGGGATGCGGACGATATCCACCTGCTGACTATCATAGCTCTAAAACGGGCTAGGGTGCGGAAGGACCTGGTAAAAACGCCTGTTCAGGTGATTTTCTACTGGGACGATGGGCTTGATGTAGATAATCACGCCGTCCTGGGGAAGATGATCGTTGATGCACTGAAAGGGTGGATTTTGCCAGATGATAACCGCCGCTGGTACAGGAAGGTGTCGCACGAATTTTGGGAACGCCGGGAGATCGGCGTGGAAGTCGTGGAATGGGAGAAGTAACCATTTTCGTGAACCCACGAAAAAGGAGGAAAACCAATGATCGAAATCAAGAAAAACTGCACCCTGCAAACTACGTGGGCGGAGTTGAAGGACGATATTGACTCCGCGTCTAACCCGCTGAATATCGGCGATGAAATCGACATTGTGCTGAAAACTGGCGAAAAAGTCACGTTGGTGTGTGAACATGTAGGACACAGAAGCGCAACGTTTTTCACAAAAAACCTGCTTGAAGATACTCATTGCATGAATGAGAACTGGAAAGTAAAAAACGGCGAGCAACTGAGTACGATGGAGGCATATCTGGGCAAGCTCTTCCTCTTGTTGCCGGACGATTTGCGAGGAGTTGCGATTGAACCGTTGCGATTGTTGCGAGAGAAGGAAGTTTTTGGGAAAAACAAATACGGGAATGAAGAAGTGTGTGAAGCGCTTCCTCGTTACTCCGAGAAGGAAAACCGGGTTAAAACGCTGAACGGTGTCCCGTTCCCATACTGGTTGGCGTCCCCGCATGCGAGCAACACCACGGACTTTTGCGATGTGAGCAGCGACGGCAGCAGCTACGGCAGCCACGCCGGCATCAGCAGCGGCGTGTGCTTCGGCTTTGACATTTAATCAAAAATCTAACAATCGCGGGGCCTTTGTGCCCCGCATGGGAGGGAGAGAAAAACAAATGAATGAACTGAATCAATACGGTATTTTGTCGGGCAACGAAATCCGACAGCGCATGTCCAAGGGGGATATCATCATACACCCATACAACGATCAGCAGCTTGGCCCCAACAGCTACAATCTGCGTTTGCTGGACCGGATGCTGGTGTACACAGAGGCGGTGTTGGACCCCAAACGGGACAACCGCACACGGGAGATTATCATCCCGCCGGAGGGCTACGTCTTGAAGCCTGGGCGCGTGTACATAGCGTCCACGGAGGAGTGGACCGAGACCCGGAACCTTGTCCCAATGCTGGTTGGGCGCTCGTCCGTGGGGCGTCTGGGACTGGCTGTACACGTTACAGCGGGTTTTGGGGATATCGGCTTCCGGGGCCGCTGGACGCTGGAGCTGGCAGCCACCGAGCCGGTGCGTATCTACCCCGGCATGGAAATTTGCCAAATTTATTATCATACCATCGCGGGAGAAATCCTGGATGAGTATAAAGGCAAATACATCGGCCAAGAGGCGGCTACCCCGTCCCGGCTGTTCCAGGAGATGGGGGATGCAGAGTGAAAAACTTGCACACCCTGGACAAATACCGCGACCGGAATTTTGAACGCCAATACTACGGCGCAAACGGAGACGCTGGAAACGGCGTTTTCCGGGTGCCTGTTGGCGGCAAAATGTTCAACGTTGTGGCATCGAACGGCGGCGGCTGGGAACATGTTAGCGTGTCCCCGGCTAATCGGAAACGAACGACAGCACCGACCTGGGAGGAAATGTGCGAAATCAAGCGCATGTTTTTCCAAGAGGATGAGACGGTGGTAGAGTACCACCCCGCCAAGGCGGACTATGTGAATCTGCATCCCCTGTGCCTGCACCTCTGGCGGCCTACGGGGGTGGAGATGCCCAGGCCGCCGAAGATTTTTGTGTGAGGGGGAACGAAAATGACTGAGTACATCGAGAAAAACGCAACGATTGCAAAGCTGACCAGGCTGGAAGTCACAGAGCCGCTTTCCACAATGATAGACGCAAAACGGATGCTTGCGGACATGCCAGCCGCCGATGTGGCCCCGGTGCGATGGGGACGGTGGATCGAGGATAAAAATACATTTCCGGGGTTTAATTTGGCAAACAATTTATGCAGTGAGTGCGGAGAATGCGCCGGAACGTGGCCAAAAAGAATCGGCCCGCGTGATAAATATGCGTTCTGCCCGTGGTGCGGCGCGAAAATGGAGGTACCAAATGACGATTGACGAAGCAAGGACGTGGCTCCGGCGCCACGCCGACAACACTCCCATGCCTGGGGCGAGGGAGGCGTACAAGACGATTCTGGAGGCGCTGGAAAAGATGAGATGGATTCCTGGGTCTGTAGAACCAAAAAAGATTGGCGATTTGGCGGTCTGTTTGTACGGAAGAGACATTATTATAACAAAGGTTGTTTCTTACAAGGGGAAGCTTTGCTGGGAGGAGATTATCTACGATGGGGCTTTTACCCCTGACTACTGGATGCTCCTGCCGGAACCGCCGGGGGTGGAATGACAACTAACACGTAACCGTGTTGAAATCGACACGGTTAAACTGGCCGAAATCGACCAGTTTAGAAAGGAGAGCAAAATGAATATCCCGGATAAAATGAAATGCTGGGGAGATTTCCCGGCTATGGTAGGCTATGCTGCCTGCTATGAAGCCCTAGCGGAAGAGTGTATAGAGTTGGCCCACTGTGCCTTGAAACTCGCCAGAGTTTTGCGGGGAGATAACCCGGTTAAAGAGGGCGGAAGGAGCTACCTGGATAAGTTAGACGAAGAATATACCGATGTGGTTTCTTGCGCTATCGCCCTGGAATTGAAACCCAATGCGGATATATCCGTTTGGAAGTGGGAGCGGCACAAGAAGCGACTGGAAGAAGCGCTTGAAAGAGAGGGGGATAACTGATGGAATGGCTGTTAGCGCACCCCTGGATGGTGTTCTGGTTGGTGGCCCTAGCTATCATCTGCACGGCGGAAACCGTGCAGGTGGTGGCAAAGTTGGATGAACGCAAGGCCATGCACAAGGCGGCGTTGGCTATCGCTGAGATGAAAAAGTTGGAAATGGGGTGTAAAAAATGTTGATGAACAAGGCAACTAATTTAGATGTGTGCCAATGCGCTGGAAAGTCGAGAGATTGCAACACAAAATGTGCGGAATCAGTGGAAGGGACTGCGTGCCACGAAAAACTGATGCAGGATGCAGCGGCATTTATCAAATGCAACACCATCGGTAATCAGGAGGAACAGCCCACCACCCGAAAAACCATCCTGGAAGCCGCTGAAAAGTGCGTGTGCAATGATCGGCAGGATACGCACGGAAAACCGGAGGACAGTTTCGGTGTTATCGCCGACCTGTGGACGGCATACCTAGATATTGGCCGTGAGATCACGCCGGTTGACGTGGCGCAGATGATGATCCTGTTAAAAGTCGGCAGGGCAAAGGAGAACCCAAAACACCAGGACAACTGGGTTGACATGGCTGGTTATGCGGCCTGTGCCGGAGAGATTGCGGCGGATGTGTACGGCAATGATTCCTAATCCCCACCGTTGCCGGAAATGCGGCGGAGAACCCGCTGTACAGTACATGTACAGAATTGGGGATGATGTAGAGTTGTACCGAGTAAAATGTGAAAAATGCCAGAACACAGGAAAAACGGAGCCGACCTACGGCCTAGCTGTTTTGTCCTGGAACGATGAAAACAGAGAGGATGATTCAAAATGAATATTTTTATCTCTCAGCCCATGCGGGGCAAAACCGACGCCGAAATCCTGGCAGAACGGGAGCGAGCTATCAAGGCTGCTAAAGCTAAGTGGGGTGACGATGTGGAGGTCCTGGAGAGTTTCTTTCAGGGCGCTCCCGCCAAAGCAAAACCGTTGTGGTTTTTGGGCGAGAGCTTGAAGATCATGGCGGACGCGAATGCTGTTATCGTGTGCAAGGGGTGGAGCGCTGCCAGAGGGTGCAAGGTGGAGATCGTCGCCGCAGAAGCGTACAAGTTGCCGGTTTTCTTTATGATCGGCAATAAAGTGTACGGATTCAACGAGTAACCTGTGCAAAAAAAGCACAAGTTAGAAAGGAGAACCAATGATCGAGTTTGAACACACAGAGGTAGTCGGTTGGGAAGCCGCTATCAGAGGGATGAGAAATCCTCATAACAGCTGGGACAAGTCGGACAGCAAATACCTGCGCCAAGAAGACGGGCATATCATCGCAAGTCGCTACGAAGTCGGCCCCAACGACCACGATTTAATGATGCGCCTGGTCAAGGCTGGCACAGATCACCGTAAATTTATGCGGATGATCGTGGTGTATGTAGATATAACAGCGCCGCTGTACTGGTGGAAGGAGTTTGAAACGTACAAGGTTGGTACGGTATCTAACTCTTGCTCTACGATGCACAGTATCCACAAGGAACCGTTTTCTTTGGATGATTTCAGCCGTGAAAGCCTTGAGGAATTTTACTTCAATCCGTTTGAAGGCCTTGACGAATACGGTCCAGGTGAAGCGCTAATCGATGCTGTAAGGGTGCTGAACTTCTGCCGGGAAGAATACATCAAAACGAACGAAAAAAAGTGGTGGAGGCAGATGATTCAGATTCTTCCTAGCAGTTACAACCAGCGCCGAACATTGATGCTGAACTACGAAGTTCTGGCCAACATTTACCGCGCTCGGCGCAATCACAAGCTCACCGAGTGGCGGGAGTTCTGCCACTGGATCGAAACACTCCTGTACTCCGAACTGATAACCGGGGGCGCTGAATAATGGCTCTGACAGCACAGGAGATCAGGCAACGTGATTTGCGGTATAAGAAGCAGAATTACGAATGGGCAAAAGCTAGGGGGCTGTGCGTTCGGTGTATGAAAGAACGCGCCGCCCCTGGGCGGTATAAATGCCTGGAGTGCTTATCTATCAGCGTAGAGGCAAACAACGCCTGTAACGCCAAACTATCCCAAGATGAAAAGAAAAAACGGGAAGAGCGCAACAGGGAAAGTATGAAAACCTTGTACGCGCAGCGAAAAGCGGCAGGGCTATGTACAGCATGCGGCAAACCGGCCTACAAAGGGCAGGCGTTCTGCAATGAGTGTAGGTTGCGGCGCAACAGAAAACACAGAGAACGGTATATACGGAAACCAGTAGGGGAGTGCCGTTACTGCGAACGCCCAGCGCTACCAGGGCGGCAGATGTGCAAAGAACATTATGAACGTGATTTGGAGATACTAGAGTACGCTAGATCACAACGTAAAACGGACCCGGTCCGGGATGCTATCAATGATTTCTGGAAGCTGAAAAAAGCGGGAGGATAATATGGATGATTTCGATAAGAAGATCCTTCTCTCGATGGAAAGGAACCGCATGATGATTAGCAAAACAGCACGGGAGCTTTTTTGCCACCGAAACGCTGTATCTTATCGGTTGCGGAAAATCAGAAAGGAAACGGGCATTGACCCGTTGGAGGTACGGGGCTTGGTGGCCTTGCTGGATAGAATCGGGGGACAAGATTGAGAGAAATTTGGAGGCCGGTGCCCGGCACAGACGGATGGTATGATGTTTCCAACCTCGGAGAAGTCAGGAGTTGGATTAGGCCGAGCTTGGCTCACGGGAAATTTCGGGCGGAAAAGCCTAAAATAATGTGCCCGTGGGTGAACCACAGAAGCGCCTACGTCAGAATCGCGGGAGAAGCGATTAGGGTAAAAGATCTTGTTCGGGATGTTTTTCTGGGAGGAAAACAAAAAGGGCTTGTCTTGCGCCACAAAGATGGAGATCCTGCTAACTGCTCTGTGTACAACCTTGAATTCGTTACCAAAGCACAAATTAACAAGGAACGCAGAAACCCGAATAGCAGGACAGTTGCAAAAATGGAACCATGGGGGAAAGTCATTGAATTTTACCCAAGCGCTAGAGACGCTGCCAGAAAAAACTACCTATCAACATCTGGCCTAATCGGCAGAATCAAAAGAAAGTCTATTATCGGCGGCGTGTGGTTTAAGTATATTGATTGATAAAGATACACATTGCACAAAGATTCGGCAAAAACACAGATTCTCGTGGAACGATACGGTAGAATATGGTATAATAATAGCAAGGAAGCCTTTGTCCTTTCGGGCTTCCGCATGCTTCTTCCGCCGGGTGGCGGCGGCAATAGCCACCCCTCCTATTTGGTATAGGGGCGGGGGTTCTTCCCCTGCCCCGCCCTCCATATCCTGGGCGCTGGTGTGTATGATTTGGTTCAATTCCGAATCCCAGGACCATCCCGAAAGGGAAAAAATAAAATACGAAAGGTGGTGAAAGCTTTGCTCCTACCATCATTTTGTGTTTTGTTTTTCAGCACCTAACCCAGCACGGCGAGCGTTCTATTATCTGGCACAGTAGGGATGCCACGACCCGCGCAGGTTGGGATATATGAAAGAACGCCGCCGGATAACGCAAGGGTGTGTCACCAGCGTCTTCGACGTGGAAGTTGCGCCGGGAGTTCTTTCTATATGCTGGCTATCGGTGCAGGAGCCAATAGCCGGCTTTCCGCTCTGTCGGTTCTCTTTTTTGTTTCCATAGGGAATGCTCCTTCGGTAAGCTGCGGCCTGTAAAAGCAGCTCCATCACTCACCTGGTGGCCCCGGTTGGATTCCGGTTAGGCATACGGCGGGATACTCAAGTTTGGTTAAGAGGCCGCATTGCTAATGTGGCATGGGCTACAGCCTGCGTAGGTTCAAATCCTACTCCTGCCGCCGGATGGGTTGTGGTGTAATCCCCTGAAACACCTGGCACCTCGGAAAGACGGGGATATATGCAAGAAAGCAGAAGGTGCGCCGCCAAGATTCGGCGGAATGGGTTCAAGGCCCATTGATTGCGCGGTACCGCAGCCGATGAACGTACTAAATCGGCGATTCCCCACGGCGGAACACTGTTGCATGTGTGTACAGCACCAACACCGCTGTGGGGCAATATGGCGGGCTGGCAATAGCCTATATCCGGGTAGTTACCGGGGCCTGCTACCAGAATAGCGGTTAGCATTTGCGGATGCTGGGGCGATGGAAACCCGCCCTGACAACTCGGAAAAGACGGGCGTAGGAGGAATAACGATGAATCTAAGAAAGGTTGCAACTAAGTTGCAAACCGCCCTGTGCCAAAAGGGGAGGTTTATCAAGTTGAACCAGATGCAGGCGTATTCCGAAAAAACGGGAAGGATGGTGACTAAGTTCGTGCTTACTGAAAAGAAGAAAAATGCTGCTGGACGTATGCGGGACAGCACCATCATGGAAAGTTACCAGTTAGCCGATATTGTGAAGAAACTGGCCCAGATTTACGGCGGTGATTCCGCTTGAAGAGAGATGAGTTTGGGTTAACACTAAGACAGCGGAAATTCGCTGATTTATTCCTGAAATACGGGAATAAAACTAAGGCGGCAATTGAAGCTGGATATTCGGAGAGAAGCGCCCCCGTTACCGCAAATGAGGTGCTAAAGAATCCTAATGTTTCCGCTTATTTGGAACATTTGCAAGCAAATATGGATAAAGAACGCATTGCAGGCATTGAAGAAGTGATGCAATTCTATTCGGATGTAATGCGTGGGCGGGTAAAAGATCAATTCGGACTAGATGCTTCCCTAGCCGACCGGTTGAAAGCTGGTGACAGCCTGGCAAAACGGTATGCTTCCGTTGGTAAGGGCTACGGAAAGCGGAAGAAACAGGTTGATGATCTTACCCGTTCGCTGTTAGAAGATGCAGAACGCATGGAACGGGAAAGAATGGGTGATGATTGTGCTAAGTGAAAAGCAGCGCAAAATCCTAGCTTTCCCGTTTACTGGATATAATGCCTTGATCTGTGATGGGGCTATCCGTTCGGGCAAAACATCCCTGATGACGATTGCGTTTGTAGATGATGCCATGCGCCGCTATGACGGCCAGCGGTTCGCTATCTGTGGGAAAAGTGTGGACAGCGCCGTTAAAAATATCATCATTCCATATATGCAGGTGGATTGGGTAACAAGTCAGTATCAAGTTACCTGGAAACGCACGGATAAGGTCATGGTAGTCAACGATGGCGAACATGAAAACGTGTTTGAGGTGTTCGGCGGCAAGGATGAGGGTTCGTTCATGCTGATTCAAGGCCGAACGCTGGCAGGGGTGTTGCTGGACGAAGTGGCGCTTCAACCCCGTTCTTTCGTGGAGCAGGCGCTTGCCCGGTGTTCTATTGCCGGTTCCCGGTTGTGGTTCAATTGCAACCCTGGCCCCCCTTCCCATTGGTTCTACCAAGAATGGATTAAAAAAGCTGTGGAAAAGAACGCCCTGCATCTGCACTTTCTTCTGGATGATAACCCGGCTCTTGCGCCTGAAATCGTCCAGCGATACAAATCCATGTATGCAGGCGTGTTCTATCGCCGCTATATCCTGGGCGAATGGTGCGTAGCCGACGGCCTAGTTTACCCGATGTTCGACAAAGCGAAGCACATAGCCACGGAACAATACTCCGGTGGTGTGTACTATATCAGCATCGACTACGGCACGTTGAACCCTACGGCTATGGGGCTGTGGCAACTGCGAAACGGTAAAGCCGTGATGCTGAAAGAATATTACTACGATGGACGCAAACAGAAGCGCCAGAAAACGGATGAGGAATACGCCGACGATCTGGAAGCATTTGCGGAAGGGTACCAGATAGAGCGGGTGATCGTCGACCCGTCGGCAGCATCGTTCAAGGAAACACTGCGGCGGCGCGGCAAATTTGCTGTGATGGATGCCAATAATGCAGTGCTCGATGGTATCCGCCTTACTGGTAGCCTGCTGTTAGCTGGTAGAATCCTGTTCGATGCCAGCTGTGAAAATACGTTTGATGAATTCGGTTCCTACTGCTGGGATGAAAAAAAAGAAACCGATGCGGTAGTTAAAGAATCGGACCACGCAATGGATATGATACGATATTTCGTATACACGATAATGCGGCGGGAGGTGCGCTAATGGAAAGTTTTTTTGCTAGGACGTTCCGAAATCTGAAAAACTGGCTGTTTCCCACTGCTGCTGCTAAAAAAGATTTTGGCGTAGATACGGCGGTTGGTACCACGATGCAACAGAATATCAATCTCTGGTATTCCATGTACATCAACGAACCGCCCTGGGCAAAGCGTGACATTATCCCGCTCGGCCTGCCTGCTGCTATCGCCCGTGAAATGGCACGGCCTGCGCTGGTTGAGTTCAGCGGAACAGTTACCGGTGGGGCGCGGGCTGAATTCCTAGATGCGTGTTTCCAGGATGCCGCCCGGAGCTTTGAGAAAAATTTGGAGATGGGGCTTGCTCTTGGTGGGCTTGCCCTCCGGCCTTATGTGTACAACAGCACATTGAAAGTCGATGCTTCTAGTATCATGGCGTTTCAACCCACAAATTTTGATGAGGCAGGCAAATGCACCGGCGGCGTATTCCGCGAGCGGGTGCAACTAGCCGGTAAATGGTACGTTCGCCTGGAAAGCCATGAGTTTGTGAGAGATGGAGAGCGCACGGCCTACGTTGTGCGGAACAAGGCTCACAAATCCAACCAATACGGAACAGTGGGCGAGGAAGTGCCGCTCGATACGGTCCCTGCCTGGGCAACCTTGGACGATGAAACAACGCTCGACGGCGTGGAGCGTCCGCTGTTTGCCTTCTTTACCCCGCCTGTTGCGAACAACATCGACACCGATAGCCGACTGGGTGTATCTGTGTTCGGTGGTTCCATCGTTGGCCTGGTTAAAGATGCAGATGAACAATGGGATAGACTGTGGTGGGAATTCAAATCGGGCGAACGCAAGATTTTTGCAGAATACACCAGCGGGAACGCCCGTGATTTCGGACGAAATCGGCTCTATGAGTTTGGGCCGTTTATGTCCCAGGATGGAGACTTTTTCAAAGAGTTTTCCCCGGCGTTCCGGGATGATGCCATTTACAGAGGCTTTCAAAACATCCTGAAACAAATCGAATTCCAGACAGGCCTAGCCTATGGAACGATTTCCGACCCGTCCAGCGTGGAAAAAACATCGACGGAAATCCTGGCCAGTAAGCAGCGGCAGTACATCACCGAGAGCCACATTCAGCAGGCGTTCGGGGATGCCCTGGACGATCTGGTATATGCAATGGATGTATACGCTACACTGTACGCCCTGGCCCCTCAGGGGGACTATGAGTTGCATCTCAGCTTCGGCGATGGTGTACTCGATGATCCTGAGAGCAACCGCGCAGAAATGGCGGCTGACCTGCAACTGGTATCTGCTGGTATTCTTAACGCTTATGAGTTCCGGCAGAAACATTTCGGTGAGGATGAAGAGACAGCCAGAGCCATGCTGCCGGGGATGAAGGAAATGGTCGATGAACCGCAAGAGGAACTTGAATAATGAAGTACCCGTTTTCTCCTGCTGTTCTGGATGCTCTGCCTGAGTCTATCGCCGAGCTATTCCGAGGCCTGGAAGATAGGCTTCTACAAGAAATCTGTTGGCGGCTGGTGGTGTCCGGGGACTTGAACCAGGTGACTGTTGAGGATATCCGGGAACTTCGTGCCCACGGGATAACGCTGGATGAAATCACAACAGCCATTGCGGAGACTACGCAAACTAGCCTGGATAAAGTTGATGCTATCATGGACGGCGTAGTAGAGCGCAATCGCAAATACTACGGTACATTAGCAACGGCGGCAGAGATTACCGCCCCGCGCCACATTGTTGATGATGTGGACGTTGAGGCTATCAGGCGGCAGACCAAGGACGAACTGCGAAACCTAACTCAATCAATGGGGTTTGCAGTCCGACGCAATGGCAAAGTCGTTAAGTGGCTGGAACCCAAGAAAGCGTATCAATGGGCGCTGGATATGGCAGAAACAGAAGTAATGTCTGGGACTATCAGCTACAACGGAGCGATAGCCCACGCCACAAAGCAGCTTGCCGCTGGTGGCCTAACGTCTATCCACTACGAATCCAATGGGCGGGTACATTACGATCAAGCGGATGTAGCCGCTCGACGGGCCGTAATGACGGGCGTAAACCAAACCTGCCAGCGCTACGCAGAGCAGAGCATGGAGCGGCTGGAAACCAACCTAGTCGAAGTGTCCGCCCATGGCGGTGCAAGAAACACAGGTAACGGGCCAGAGAACCATGCCGCATGGCAAGGCAGGGTGTACGCCTGGAACAAGCCGGGACAACCCAAGGATACGCGGCACCCGGACTTTGAGGAGGTTACAGGCTACGGCACAGGGCCGGGCCTGGGTGGTTGGAACTGCCGACACCATTACTACCCCTATATTGATGGGGTATCATCCAGGACCTACACAGATAAACAACTACGCGAGATAGATCAACCACCATTTGAATACCAGGGCCGCACATACGACCAGTACCAGGCCTCCCAAAAGCAAAGGGAGATAGAACGATCTATTAGGAAGCAAAAGCGCATACAGAAAGCGGCGGAAGCCCTGGGAACAGAGGAAGCCGCCAAGGACGCAACAGCGGCAAGGGCAAAAATTCGCCTACTGAACCGTGAATACAGGCTATTCAGCGAAGCGGCCAACCTGCCGTTACAGCGTGAAAGGACTAAGGTGGTATATTGAAGATTACCGTGTGTGAGAAAACGTATGATGCTATTCGCGCTGCAACCGTGGAATTTGATGGGAAAAGCGCAAACGAAATGGTTGCTGTGAATGAATTTTTCAATATCTACTTTAACGGCCCGGAGCCAGAGGATGAAGAGGAAGAGGACGATGATTAAAACAATCAACGGACAAACCTGGTTCTGTTGCCCCGAATGCGGGAAAAAGATTCACCCGGTAAAGCCGGGAGCTTGCGGTGTCCTGGTGAAATGCACCGGAAAAAACAACGGTAGACGTTGCGATTGGTACGGTGAAATCAAATGGATTGGATAACCAAACGAAACCAAAATTAATCAAGCGTAAGCAAACAAAAAGCAAACGTAAGCAAAAAGAAGCAAAGTAAAGCAAATAAAACCCAAATAACCTGAGCCTTTGAGCCAAGAATCAACTAAAAGTTGGTTTTTGGCTTATTTTTTTATCTTTGACCGCCCCGATGTCGTAAAACTACGGGCGACAGCGGATGCAACCCGCGTAAATAAGCGTAGTCGTGGGAGAGAACAATGAAACGCGAATATCTGAAAGAACTCGGCTTAGAGGATGAGATCATCGACAAAGTTCTTGCTGAGAATGGCAAGGATATCGAACGGGAGAAGGGCAAGGTTGAAGCTGCCAAGGCGGACGCCGAGAACCTGAAAACCCAGCTTGCCGACCGAGACAAGGATCTGGAAGAGCTGAAAAAGAACGCTGGTTCTGCCGATGAGATCAAAGCTCAGATGGATGAGCTGAAAGCCAAGTACGACAAAGACACAGAAGCCTACAAGGCGCAGATTGCGGAACGGGACTATTCCGCCGCTGCTTCTGCTGCTATCACCGGCGCAAACGTCAAGTTTTCGTCCAAGGGCGCTGAGAGGGCGTTTCGAGACGAACTCAAAGCCAAGGGCCTGACCCTGAAAGATGGCGCACTGGAAGGTTTCGACGATTTCCTGAAAGCACAGCGTGAAGCTGACCCCGGCGCTTTTGCATCCGATAAGCCTACCCCTTCCTTTGGCCGACCTGTCGGCGCGGGTGGTAAGGACAACGGTACCGAAAACATCGGTATCGCCCTTGCAAAAAGCATCGGTGCGGCTACCGCGCAGAACAACAAAACGTACAGCGATGTTTTGTCGCAGTATAAAGGAGAGTGACAAAAATGGCATTAGGCACCATGAAATACTCTGAGGTTTCCGCGCCTTCGGACGTGGAAATCCTGTACAACTCCGAGTATGTGGGCAAGGCCCTTACTCTGGATTCTACCGCATTTACCAGCGGCGTTTGCAAGGCTGGCACTCCTATGGCGGCTGATGGTAAGAAAGCCGCGACTTCCGGCGAATCCGGTAGCCAGACCTCTACCGCCGTCGGCGTCCTGCTGTGGGATGTTTACGAGGATCGCCCTCAGGGCACTATCGTTATCGGCGGCTACATCAACACCACCAAGGCGCAGGCACATTCCGGTGTTACCGTGGATGCTGCCGCCAAGGCCGCTATGAAGAACGTCGTATTCATGTAAGAAAGGAGGATAAAAGATGAACATTTCTGATGTTTTCAGCGCTGCCGCTATTGCCGTGCAGCAGACCGAAGCTGCGTCTAACCGCATGGCTTACCTGGGTGAGGGCTTCTTCCCCGCCAAGAAGAAGATGGGCCTGGATTTGAAGTGGATCAAGTCCCACAAGGGCCTGCCTGTTTCTTTGGCCCCCTCCAACTTCGACGCCAAGTCTACCCTGCGTAGCCGCGAGGGTATCAAAGTCGATGAGACCCAGATGGCCTTTTTCCGTGAGTCCATGCTCATCAAGGAGGAAGATGAGCAGGAGATCATGCGTGTTGTCGATTCCAACGACCCCTACCTGGCCTCTGTCCTGTCCTCCATCTACGACGATGCTTCCACCCTGGTTGAGGGTGCTCGCGTCGTGGCTGAGCGTATGCGTATGCAGCTGCTGGCCCCTGTTACCGATGGTTCCCCTAGAATCGTCCTGGAAGCCGGTGGCGTTCAGTATTCCTACAACTACGACATCGACGGCAGCTACAAGACCAACAACTACAACGCTATCACCACCGCAACCAAGAAGTGGAGCGCTACCGACACCGCCGACCCTATGAGCGACATTCAGGATGCCCTGGATTCTGTGGAATCCAACACCGGCACCCGGCCTACCATCATGCTGTGCAGCAAGAAGACCATGGGCTACCTGAAAGCCAATGCTAAGATCAAGTCGGCTGTACTGGCCCAGAACATCACCGCCAACGTGTTCATGACCGATGCGCGAGTGAACGAGCTGTTCCAGAACGAGCTTGGTGTGACCATCATCGTGTACTCCAAGCAGTACAAGGATGAGACTGGCACTGCTCACAAGTTCTATCCCGACGATATGGTTACCCTGCTGCCTGAGGGCGCACTGGGTTCCACCTGGTACGGCACCACCCCCGAAGAGCGCACTCTGATGGGCAAGGCAGATGCTGATGTGTCCCTGGTTGATACCGGCATTGCCGTTGCGGTGACTACCACCTCTGACCCCGTGAACACCAAGACCACCGTCTCCGAGATCGTTCTGCCCTCCTTCGAGCGCATGGACGAGACTTACGTTATCAAGGTAGCCTGAGAAAGGAGTTAATCAATGGCTTACGCAACCTATGAGTTCTACAAAAACGAATACGGCGGCAACGCCATTGAAGAAGCCGATTTCAACGGCCTTGCTACCCGCGCCACTGCCTACATCAACGCCGCCACTAGTGGGAAAGCTATGTCGGCAACTGGTGATGATTTGACGGCGGTGCAAATGGCTACCTGCGAACTGGCCGAAATTTTCCAGGATGAAAACAGGCTGAACGCCCTGACCTTTTCCTCCACCGGTTCCATCTCTAGCGAATCGGTGGGGGGATGGTCCCGGAGCTACGGTACCAAAACTCTAAGCGCGGCAGACCTGCAGCTGCTAACAGCACGCAAAAAAAGCGCGTTGTTAATCTACCTGCAAGGTACCGGTTTTTTACAGGCTACCGGCTACCCGATGGCAAAGCGGGGTGATTGCTGGTGACTATGTTCCCACATACCATCACCCTGTATATCATCACCGAGGATCAGGTAACATTCGAGCAAGTGACTAATATCACGGTGCTAGAGGGTGTTTTGCTGGATGCTGCCAAGGCCGCCAACGTCCGTTCTTCCGGCATGGAAAACGCCGATGCGGTGACGGTGTACATCCCATTCAGCGTGAAAGCCTACGACGGGCAGACAGCCGAAATCAAGCGGTATGTATCCCCGAAGGAATACCATGCCGCCGCCGATAAAAGCGGCCTGTGGACGCTGGATTCTGCGCCGCCTACCGATGTTTCTACATTCATCGTCAAGGGTGAGGTTGTAGAGCCTGAGAAGGATTTCCAGTGGATTAACCGCACACATGATGATGTATATAGAATCAATTCGGTGGATGCGAAAGATTTCGGTTCGGAAGAGATGAAACATTTTGAAATCGGAGGGCGTTGATGATTAGCGTTAAAGTTGATGTAAAAATTGACGCCGCCAAGTTCGCCCAGCGTGCAGACCGAGCCAAGGAAGTTCTGGCAAATGAAGCCATGAAAGACACCGACCAGTTTGTTCCAGCCCTTACAGGTTCCCTTGCGGGACGAGCTAGGGTGCAGGGGGATACCATCGTATACCCCGGACCGTATGCCCGTTTTCTGTGGGAAGGTAAGGTATTGGTTGACCCGGATACCGGTAGCCCATGGGCTAGGCCGGGAGCTACTAAAGTGGCAAACGGCAAGAGTTTGGTGTTCTCCAAGGCAATGCACGGACAGGCGCAAAGCCATTGGTTTGACGCTTCTAAGGCTATGAATTTGCCGAACTGGGTAAAGAAGTATACGGAGGTGATATTGAATGGATGATAAACCATTACGCATGGTATCCAAGGCGGAAACCGACCAGATTTCCAGGAAACTGCTGGTTTGGTTGAATCAGTACGAAAATAAGCCTGCTAATATCGCTTTTGAATATCTTCCTTCCGATCAGCCTGGTATGGCGCTTTCTACCATCCAAGGGGCCTACAAAACCAAGGAATACGTTCGCGGGGCGTATCAGGGGCAGTATCAATTCAAAATCATCTACCGCCTGCAACCGTCCAGCAACAACGACCGGTTGAAAGCTGATGAAATCCTGGATGCTATTGGTGACTGGGCCGTATCCCGCCGCCCATTGCCTTATCTGGGGGATGGGAAACAGGCAACTAAAATTACCTGCAACACCAGGGCAGCAATGTTTGCCCGGTACGACGATAACACCGAAGATCATCAAATTTTGATGACTATGGACTATTTTTCCAACTGAAAGGGGAAACGAAAAAATGAAACTTTCTACCCTTATGACGGGCAAGGAGCCGTCTCCTTCCTATTCCGGCGTTGCCACTGCCGACGATTTTGTCCTGGCCGTTGACATTGCCTCTTCTCCCACTGGCAAAATCGGTGACTATGTGGTTGTCCAGGGAGGCATCACTAACGTTGATTCCCAGCTGAACCCGGAGAGCGAAGACAAGACCTACATCCGAAACGGCAAAGTGACCACCAAGACCGCTACCCAGCGCACGTTCAACGTCACCGGTGATCGTATGTTTGGCGATGATTTCCAGGACTACGCCCTGTCTCACGCTATCAAGTTCGGCACTGGTCAGGCCGTTATCGTGCCCTACGTCTATTTCTCCCTGCTGACTGGCAAGGGCGAAAAGGGTACCGCTGCCGTTATCGTGAACTCGGACGGTTCCGGCGAGGCGGGCGCTTCTGCTGAGATCGATGTGGATATCATGGCAACTGCCGCCCCCACAGAGTACACCTATTCCGCTGACGTGTAACCAAATATAAGGAGGATTAAGCATGGATACCTATAACATCAACGGCGTTGCCGTAGAGTATGACACCTTCGACACGGTAAACATGGAGCTGTTCATCAATGAGTTGGAACGTGTGCAGAAGGAAACCGAAGCACTGCCCAAGGATTTCACTGCCTACACGAAGGGCATGTGCGAACTGGTTCGGGACTTTTTCGATACCATCATCGGGGAAGGCACCTCTGAAAAGTGTTTCGGCCCCAGAAGCAACCTGAAAGCTATCGTGTTCGCTTACGGCGATTTCGTCCGCCGGGTGGCGGAAGAGATGGTTTCCATCAAGGATATCGCGAACGGGCTTCCTGTGCCCAGCGCTGCCGCCACCCCCACCAACCGGGAACAGAGACGCGCAGAGGAACGGGCACGACGTCGCGCAGAAGCCGCCGAGCGGGTGAAGCTGTGCAAGTCCGATGCGAACTAACCCGTTTCGAGCGCTACCGGATCATGTTGAAGTCAACGGGAAACGGGTATCAATAGACCCTAGCTTCCGCGTTGGAGTTGCGATAGAGCTAGAGGTATTGAAGGAAGAAAAACCGGACGTTGCCGGGCTTTTATCCCTTTTCTACCTTGGCTCTGTCCCCACTGATGTTAAGGGCGCTGTTGAAGCTATGCTCGGATTTTTCCGTGGGTACAATCAGGCCGACGGAGAACCAAAACAAGGGGATAAGAGGAGAGGAGGGAGAGTATACGACTTTGAGCAAGATGCCGAAGCTATCTCTTCCTCTTTTCTTACTTACTACAACATCGACCTTACGAAAACGGACTTACATTGGTGGGAGTTTCGCCGCCTGCTGTTCAACCTGCCGCATGAAAGCAATTTTATGCAACGGATAATGTACAGAACGGCGGACTTAAATAAACTAGACCGGACGCGCCGCAAGCATTTCAAGAAAATGCGCGAAATCTACGCTATCAAGGATACCGTAGACCGCAAAAAGCACATGACGGTGGAAGAACGCGATGCCGAATTGTTGGCGCAAATCAACAGGAGATACCAGGAGGCAGAGGAATACGTCAAACAGAAAGGGAAAGGTGATTAAGGTGGTGACGTAAATGGCTGATGGTTCCGTTACCATCGAAATTAACGGTGATGCCAGTGAAGTAATAAACTCGTTCAAACAAGTTTCATCTGCTGCCGAAGCATTAGCAAACAACCTAAAGGGTATCACTGGTTCATTTGAGACTGTTTCCAGCGCTTCGCGGGGCATGTCAGAGGGTATTTCTGGTTCCCTTGGGGACATTGATACCTACCTTAATGAAATCGACGCCTCACTGAATGAACTGAACAACGATCCATTTTCCACGGCGGCGGATGGTGCCCAAAACCTGGGCAATTCGCTGAACGATATGGATTCCTACCTAGATGATCTTGAATCATCGTTCGATGAACTGCGAAACGACCCATTTAGCACAAACTCGGACGGTGCGGACCATCTACGCGAGGACCTGGACAGGTTGAGTGATTCCGCTGATGATGCCGAGGAGGACCTGGACAGATTAGGCGATGCTGCCGATGATGCCGGTGACCAGATGGATGAAGCCGGTGGCAGTGCTAGCAAATTCGGCGATATTTTCAAAGGCACCTTCATGGGCAACCTTGCCGCCAAAGGCGTTGAGTTAGCTGTCGAAGCCGTTAAAAAGCTCGGCGAGGCTATGATCGACGTCGGCAAGCAGGCCGTCGAAGCCTACGCTTCCTATGAGCAGAATGTAGGTGGCATTGATACCCTATTCAAGGAAGCTAGCGGCACGATGCAACAGTACGCCGCTAACGCATACAAAACAGCCGGACTTTCTGCCAACCAGTACATGGAGACGGCTACATCGTTCGCTGCGTCTCTGATTTCTGGTTTGGGCGGCGATGTAAACAAAGCAGCGGAGGTTGCTAACCGAGCTATCACCGACATGTCGGACAACGCCAACAAAATGGGCACCGACATGCAGAGCATACAGGACGCCTACCAAGGTTTTGCTAAGCAAAACTACACGATGTTAGATAACCTGAAACTGGGTTATGGCGGCACACAATCCGAAATGATACGCCTTATCAACGATTCTGGCGTATTAGGGAAAAAGATAAGCAGCTTGGATGGCGTATCCTTTGCCACTATGATCGAGGCTATCCACGAGGTACAAAACAATCTCGGTATCACTGGCACCACGGCGAAGGAAGCGGCTACCACTATTGAGGGTAGCGTAAACTCTATGAAGGGTGCCTGGGAAAACTGGCTCGTCGGGCTGGCAAGCCCGGATGCAGACCTTGGTGCTCTTACACAGAACCTAGTCCAGAGCGTTGTTACAGTCATTCAAAACGTCGGGCCGACCATCGGACGGATTCTTAGCAATTTGGGAAGCCTCATCCTGGATGGTCTGAGCAATCTATTTCCCGACGTTGCAGGCTGGATTTCTGGCCCCATTGAAGGTGTAAAATCGGCATTTTCCACATTAGGAGAAGCCATAGGCAAGGTTTTTACACCAGAACGAACGGCGGCAATCAGTGAGTTTTTCCAGAAATTTACCGAAATTGCGGCAACGGTAGCTATCACAGCTCTCAGTGCTGCCCTTGAATTTTTGGCAAATGTAATTACCGCCGTTGTAACGGTAATTGGTGCGCTGATTACATTTTTCAGCACCACCTTACCCAATGCAATCCAAACGGTAATCACCTGGTTCCAAAACCTGCCTGAAAACATCACCAACGCACTGACAGCGGCAGGTGAGGCTATTCGCAACTGGGGCACCTCGGCAAAAGAAGCGCTGGTAAACGCTGTAACCAATGCTATCAATGCAGTTGTTACGTGGTTCTCTGGGCTGGCAAGCAAAATTACCGGTGCTTTAACGGCGGCTGGTGCTGCTATCCGTAACTGGGGCAGCAACGTTAAGCAAACGATGGTGAACGCCGTAACCAATGCCATTAACGCGGTGGTTACCTGGTTCCAGAATCTCGCTGGCAAAATCACCAGTGCGCTGACTGCGGCAGGTGCAGCTATCCGTAGCTGGGGATCGCAGGCGGCGGCTAACATGCGGCAGGCGGCAAGCAACGCTGTCAACGCGGTTATCACGTTTTTCTCAACTCTCCCAGGCAAAATTAGGAGCGCTTTAGCAGGTGCACTTTCCGCTTTGGTTAGTTGGGGCTCCCAGATGGCGTCGCGGGCCCGAATCAAAATGGTAGAGGTTGGAAACAACATTAAATCTACGTTATCAGGATTGCCGGGGCAACTGCTTTCAATCGGTGCGAACATCGTTCAAGGTCTTATCAATGGTATTTCCAACAAGTTAGGTGCATTAAAGAAAAAAGCTCAAGAAATTGCCGATACGGTCAAAAATAAGGTCAAAAACCTACTTGGCATTAATTCTCCGTCCAAGGTATTCTACGAATACGGTGTGAACATCATTCAGGGCCTTGCGAATGGCTTGAAAGAAAACATCAAGTTAGCCCGTGATGCAGCTAGAAACGTTGCTAACATCGTTTCCAAAGAGGTCGAAAAGCTGAACGCTGAGATTGAAAAAATCGAAACGGCAGCTAATGAACGTGCAGCAGCTAAAGAGCTTGCTGAGTACGAGAAAAACCTAAAGGAAAAGAACGACGAACTAGCCAAGGCAGAAATCAAGGACAGGGAAAAAATTCAGGCTGATATCGACAAGCTGAATGAAGATTGGAACGAAAAACAGCTCCAAAAGCAGGAAGCAGCCCAGAAGGAAGCTCTGAAATCCCAAGCGGATGCCCTGAACGAAATCAAGAACAACTACGAAAAAGCACTGAACGCTGTTGAAAGCAGCCGGGATAGTTTGCAAGGCAAGTTAAGCGACGTTGATCTATTCACCGAGGAAGATGATCTCTTCCAGTTGACAAACCTGCAAAAAAGCATCGACGCCATCAATAAGTACGGCGATACCATCCAGGCCCTGAAAGACCGCGGCATTGCGGATAGCTTGCTTGATGAAGTCTTGGGGTTGGACCAAGAAAAGGCCATGAAATACGCCAACGCCCTGTTGGGCATGGCGGATGACCAGTATGAGAACTATATGGCCTTGTGGCAGGAGAAGGAAGCGGCATCTAAAAAGGTGGCCCAATCCATCTATCAGACGGAGATCGACGCTATCCATGACGAATACCTGGATAAGCTGCCGGATGAGTTCAAGCCTGCTGGGCAGGAAGCAATGGACGCTTTCGGCGATGGTTTGGCTATCAGTGGGGAGCGGGCTATTGCAATAGCAAAATCCGTATCTGATAGCATCCTGGCAGAGCTGGATAGAATCAACGCTGCCGACGTGGTTTCCAGTGCAGTAAACGCCGAAGTTTCCGGTTTTTCCGGACGGTTGACCGGCACGGTGAACGACAAGGCGGCACAAGCTGCATCTCTGAAAACCGAGGACCTGACCGGACTGGCAAATGCCATTGTCCTAGCATCCAGCGCCCAGGGACGAAGCAAGGAAATCGTGCTGAACCTGAACGGCAAAGAGGTTGCCCGCGGCCTGATTGATGATATCCGGGCTGTGGAAGACCAAAGCCCACGCATTGTAAGCGATTAAGGGGGTGGGAAAATGAACGAAGATACCGGAAACATGTTCCTTTCTATTGATGGAATCGAAATCGAAGATTTGGAAGAGGGGGACTACACCGCCTATGAGGAAGAGTTAGGCGTCTCAGAGCGCATGATTTCCGGGCGGCGTATTGAAGAAGTCCGCGCCACCATCTGGCATGTGGAACTGGAATGGTCCGCAATCGACTATGCTACAATGCAGCGGATTGCAGAGGCTATGAAAGCGAAGCGTCGGCATCAGCTCTTTTTCCTGCCCTCTACCGGCGGGAAAGAGCTGGTGCAGGGGTGGTTCCATCTGGTAGAGCAGCCCCAACCCACGCTCACCCGCTGGGGAGACGCTGGCCCCACCTGGGGCGGGTACAAACTGGTATTTGAGGAGATCGACGGCCATGATTAAACATAGCACAGGATATGATGCCGCTATCGTAGCCGATTCGCGGAAACAGTTAGTCCGGGCAGTGTTTGATTTGGTGGACCCAGATGCAACCATCAACAGCATCACTCCCAATGAGGAAGGTCCTATCTCTAACTCTGCCCAGGTGACGAATCGTGGCAACGATGAAAGCCCGGATACTATCGCAACGCTGGAACTGAATCGCTGGGTACTGGATGGTAGCTTTACCATCCGGCCCAGCGACCCAGCGGATAGACGGGGACAGGTTGGTTGGGAAGGTGAGACCTTATCCGGCCAGGATGGAAGCTTTTCCGAACCCCATCCCTACATCGAAATCGCAGTGTCCAACATCGAGATTTTACAGGCCGTCACAACGCAGTTTTCTAGCAAATCGGCGGACGGATACCCAACTGAGTTCGATGTCCAGGTTTGGAGTGGCGATAACCTTCTGTATACCAGGGCTGTGACGAACAACCGAGATACCAGTGTGGTAATTGATGGATTCACGGTGAACTATCCCACACGGGCGCGGCTGACTATTAAAAAATGGTCCCTGCCTAACCGCGTTGTTCGGGTTCTGCGCCTGCTGTTCGGCCTCTATGAAACGTGGGACACGAAAGTTTTGCAGTCCGTGGATATCCTGACAGAGGTGACTTTCTCAGGGCTGAAAATCCCGTATTCGACCTGCGACATTCGGGTAGAAAATAAAGATCATCGTTTCGACCCCTACGCCCCGAACACGATTTTTACATCTATCGAAGATCGGCAAAGAATCGTGGTGGAGCTAGGCCTATACCTAGAGGATGGCACGATTGAGTGGTTGCCTGGTGGCACCTACTACCAGCAAAGCGCAGGTTGGAAGCTGCAAGACCTCACTGTTGAATGGTCCCTTGTGGACGTTATCGGGGCGCTGACCAAGAGAAATTTCATCGTCCCCGAAACCCTGCCAACGAAAGTATCTGGCTGGGTAGAGGCTATTATGGCAAGCCTGGGCGCAAACTTCCGCACAAACTACATCGTGGAAGATGCTGTAAAGGATATTTCCATTACAGCCACGAAGGACGATATCAAGGACAAAAAATGCGGCGAGATGCTACGCTTTCTGTGTATGGCAATCAACGCATGGCCCCGGCAGGATTTCGCGACCGGCTACCTGCGTGTCGGCAAGCTGGCCCAGGACGAAGGGAACCGAATTACCCTAGATAACATGTACGAATATCCGGAAATGTCAGCAAACGATGATATAGCGGATATCACGTTTAAGTTGGAGAACAACAACGAAGTCACTTTTTCCGGGAACAACACCGAATCCGAAGTATCCCTGAGTGTCGATAACCCGTTTATCCACACAGAAGCGGATGCCAGAAAGGCGGTTATATCCTGTCTGTTCGAGTATGGCGGAAGATCGTTCTCCGTCAAAAGCCGTGGTAACCCGTCCAGCGAGTGCGGCGATATCCAGGCTGTTGATACGCAATTCAAAAGTACCATTTCCGCCCGACTGTACAAACAGCAGCTTACCCTAGAGGATGGTGTTATGCGTTCCAGCCCGTCCGAACTGGTGCAGTCTCCCAATGATTCCATGTATCAGAACAAAATCATTCTCACTGGTTCCGGTACCTGGACAGCGCCTCAAGCTGGCGCTATCAAAATCACGCTGATCGGCGGTGGCAACGGCGGCATGGGCGGCGGCGGCGGCAATATGCTGTGGGGTGATTCTTTCGACCCGAAGGATAACGACGGCGGCATCGGTGGCAATGGTGGCAAGGTATTCATTATCGAAACAACCGCCACCAAAAACCAGGCATACACCTACGCTTGTGGTGCAGCTGGTACCGGCGGCGCTGGTGGCGCAAAGGGACAGGATGGTACCAAGGGCACGGACGGCGGCGCTACCACATTCGGTGTGTTCACGTCCGCCAACGGTAAAATCTACACCTCTGGTTTGATGGACATTCAAAGCGGCGCTGTGTACGCCCAGAAGGGCGCTGACTACGCCGGTACGATCACCGGCCTGGAAGGTTCCGGCGGCGCAGGCGGCAAACAGGGCCGCAATGGTAAATACGCCCAGCGCAAAGATAAAGAAACTGGCATGTATCATACCTATGTAGCCGCAAGAGCAACGGAGGGCACAGCCGGGGAGAACGGAAAACCTGGGTGTGTAATTGTAGAATGGTAGGTAATTCAATGGGTGTAAAGTATTCCTCAACTACAGAAAACGGTAGTATTATCGACGCCCTAATCACGGACCGTACAGCATCGGATGTTGCCGAAGTTGTTAGTTTGGCCCAGAAAATCAGCACCGGAAACGCAACGGAAGCGGAAATTACCGAGTTTCTGACCGTGATGAAGGGGAGTTACAACTATACCGACATGAATCGTGTCGGGCAGACAGTGGCTTACCTTCGGGACAGACTGCGTGACGATGCTGGTACCTCTGTCGAGGTAGCCCCTAAAACGGACTGGGCCAACGGTGATATCCCAACACCGGAGCAGGCGGCGCAGTATATCAGCGATGTAAAAAACATCCGTGCGGCGTTCATCCTGTCGGAGAACACACCACCAGCTCCCGAATCCCTATCCAACCTAACTTATTCCCAGGCGAACAATATCGAAACGATATTCCAAAACCTGGACAAAACAATCGAAACGCTGAAAATCACGCTGATAACCAGCGGCGAAGTTTTCAGCGGGGAGGTGTAACATGATTGATTCTGTATTAAAGGGGACTGGTAACAGCCGATTCCTGAAAAGCGCGGTACCCGCTGGGACTAGCTGGGCGGACGCCCTAGCAATGCTTCAAGCCGGCACATTCCCCATTGATTTCAACGGCATCAACACCGAAGGATTTCAGCAGGCGGGAACTCCATTGAACAAAGCTAATTTGCTCAAGGATAGCACGGCTAACATTATCAGTTTGCCCACTTCGGCAACCCCTGATGAAATGTTTTCGGCGTTAGCGAGGCTTACTGGCATAACCTATGTATTGGCCGGTAACGGCATAACGGTTACCGCTACCAACGGGGATACGGTAAAAAAGACCGCTGCAAACAACAATGGAATTGCTGAAATTTATGGCCTTGGACACGGAGACTGGGAGTTATCTGCTACTATATCAGGGGACAGAAAAACTAAAACAATCAGCATTGATGTGCTCAGAATACGGTACCTCTCCCTGCTCCCGCTGAACGACCTGAGCTGGGCGCAAATCGATACGCTGGGCACGGCTGGTGTGCTGGGTAAAATGTTTGCGCTGGGTGACACAAAAGATGTTACGCTGTCGGGCATCGGGACTATGACACTGCAAATCGCCGACTTCGATCACGACTATTTGTCCGGCGCAACGACGGCAAAAAAAGCCGCCGTGACGTTTTTGTGTAAAAACCTGCTGTACAAAACGTATCAGATGAACGGCAGTGATACAAACAGCGGGGGTTTTCCATCCAGCGCCCTCTGCTCCACGCTGAATGGTAGCATTTACAACTCCCTGCCCTCCGACCTGAAATCCGTGATCAAAACGGCGTACAAATGGTACGGTACCGGCAATAACACAACAAACGGAAAATGGAGCGGACACAAACTCTGGTTGCCGTTGACATTTGAGATGTTCGGTGAATCGAGCTACTCACCGGCCACAGAGCGCACGACGGGCAATGCACGGCAGTACCCGATTTTCACGTACAATGCCAGCCGGATCAAAAAAATGAACAACGGCGGCGGCTCTGCACAGTGGTACTGGTTGGCGTCCCCGCGTGCGAGCGACGCCACGGCCTTTTGCGGTGTGAGCAGCGACGGCAGCAGCAGCACCGACTACTTCGCCAGCCTCGGCTACGGCGTGTGCTTCGGCTTATGCGTTTAAGCCAAAATCCAATAATCCGCGCCGCCCTTGGCGCGGATGGAAAGGACCCTGAATGTCGGTATTGAAAAGCCAGCGCAAGGAAAGCAGTATCAAATTTTTGGATACCGCTTATGACCTAGAGCTACACACGTTGAAATGCTGCATGAAACTGCCAAAACGCTACACGTTTTTTATCGGGACGGAGCTGAGCCGCTTGGCCAGCGAGGTACATAACCACTGTAAGGCAGCGAACAGCATCTACCCGACGAATGAACACGAAGCGCAGATGCGGCGGGACCACCTGATCGAGGCAAATAACTGCTTGCAGGCCTTGATTGGGAAATGCAGTGTTTTGATGGAACTGCAACACGGCCTGAGTGAGCACGCCTTGGAGCACTGGGCAGATTTGATGATTGACGAAGGCCGCCTGATCGCCGGGGCAAAAAAATCCGACAAGGCACGTTTTAAGTTTTAAGACATGGGTTAGGCGCTGTAAAACCTGCCGGGCGCAGGCGGGCGCGTTGGCGTCCCCGAATGCGAGCAACACCACGAACTTTTGCAATGTGAACAGCGACGGCAGCAGCAACAACAACAACGCCAGCAACAGCAACGGCGTGTGCTTCGGATTGCGCGATAGGGAGACAGAGTAGATGTTTATCGAAATCAGTCCACGCGCGTAAGGAGCGCCTGACCCTCCCGCACGGGTAAATATCACCGAGACGCGGACGCTTTCGAGCTAATCCGCTACCAGCGAGGTTCCTTTTGAAAATTCAATTTGGAGACGTATTCACTTTTGGAAACTTGTATGCCGCCTATAAAAAATGTAGGCGCGGCGTAGGCTGGAAACATTCGAGCCAGGCCTACAAAGAGAACGCATTTATCAACGTGCGTATGGCTCAGCGAAAATTGCTGAGCGGCACATGGAGAAGCAATGGATTTATTGAGTTTGACATTTTTGAGCGCGGCAAACACCGACATATCCGCTCTGTGCATATCACGGAGCGCGTGGTGCAGCGTTGTTTGTGCGACAACCTGCTCACTCCCGTTCTTGGTCCGAGGCTGATTCCTGATAACTCGGCCAGTCAGAAAGGAAAAGGCGTTGACTACGCGCTCAGACGCCTGGAAACTCATTTGCACCAGTTTTATCGCAAATTTGGGCGGGATGGGTACATCCTGATCTATGATTTCCATAAATTTTTTGACAGCATCAGTCATGATGCTGTTGCAAAAATTTTGGAGCGCTACGTTACGGATGAAGGGTTGAAATACTTGATCCTGCATCTGGTTGGAATGTTCGGACCGGTCGGTCTAGGGCTGGGCAGTCAAATCAGCCAAAATTTGGCGCTGGCCGTTCCGAATCGACTCGACCACAGAATCAAAGAGCAGATGCATTGTAAATGCTATGGACGATATATGGACGATGGCTACATCATCCATCACGACAAAGAGCGTTTGCTCGCCTGCCTGGAAGTGATTCGACAAGAAGCGGCAGCATTTGGCGTGGAAATGAATGAAACAAAAACGCAAATCGTCCCACTTCGGCGTGGTTTCTCTTGGTTGAAGCAAAAATTCAGCATCACGGAAACCGGTGGCGTCGTGCGGCGGATCAGCCGAAAAAACGTCACCAGGCAACGCAGAAAACTGAAAAAGCTGGCTGGAAAAATCCCGCCGGAGGATTTGCGAACCAGTTTTGTCAGCTGGTGCGGCCATGTATCGAAATGCAAATCCTGGAGAACAAAAACAGCGATGAAAGGGGTGTTTTTGGAGTGTATGCGGATATCGGCGGAAAAATTTACCCCGTTGACAACGTGATTGCAGCAGACGATGAGCTGCGGATCGTGTTTGCGGATACTCCCATCGAGGATGTAGATCGAGCTGCTCTGCATTTACCGGACTGTATCAGTATCCACCAGAGGGACGGCCCCATGCTGGAATACCACGGATTCACCAGCGCCGTAAGCATCCAGAAAAATCCATCGAACCAGCAAACGATGCTGGTTTTACGGGAGGGATAACATGTTTTTAATTTACAAAGATGGCGAAATCGTCGAACGCGCAGAAACGCTGCGCTACATCCTGCAACAGGATAACGGCGTTGCCGTGCTCTCCACACAGGAGAGTTACAACGCCGTATACTCCCCTGCCACAGACAAAACCTACCCCATCGGAGCGTTTTTTGTGGAGGAAGAGGACGAAGCGGCGGCGCTCCGGGCGGAAAATAAGCTGCTGAAAGAGCAGGTATCCGCTCTTTCTACACAAGCTGACTTCCACGAAGAGTGCATCGTGGAAATGGCTAACATCGTTTATGCGTAAACTACTCGCTGATTTAGCGTTTAGAATCCTGCTAAAGGCAGAAAGGAGTGAGAATATGATGGCGATGCTCTTTGCTTCCAGAATTATTCTGGGTAAGACCACCTTTGAACAGGTACCCCCCAAGCTGAAGAAGCAGGTTGCCGAAGTCCTGATTGAGGACTGCGGTATGCCTGAGCTGGTCCCCGGCGAGTACGGCGGTACTGCCGACGCACAGTAAGCATAACGGCCCCCGCGCTTTGCGGGGGCCAAACTTAAAGAAACGAGGTGCCAGAATATGGAACCTGAGCAGATCATCACGGCGCTCCTGGCTGTGCTGGGTTCGTCCGTTGTCGTGGAGATTATTCCAATTAAAATAAACCC
>QRFC01000472.1_pt1 | contig 40401 bp, 56 predicted proteins | sample 1861061 | NCBI WGS metagenome assembly QRFC01 (sample SAMN09711282, study PRJNA482702) | Human gut metagenome, whole genome shotgun sequencing project.
TGGCTTTTTGGATTACTCACATAATATACCTGTTAATGACAGTACTCTCTATGATGTCGCCTCTTGTACAAAAGTGTTGGCTACAACATTTGTATTGATGCATCTATATGATCAAGGGTTAGTCCAATTAGATCAACCATTAGACAAGATACTGCCACAATTTCATAATACACCCATACAAAACATTACGGTCACTGAGTTGCTCACCCACACATCCGGGTTAAGGCCCTTTGTAATCTACCCTGAATTAATACAGCCAGCAAAGGGCACGAAATTATTTAGTAATCGACACAGTGACCAATATCCATATCACGTCGATCGCAATTTATATATGGTGCGAGACATTACCTTCGATACGACTTATCTAACAACGACTTCGCTGGCCAATTATCGCCGAGTTACAGATTCACTCTGGATCAACCCTGCATTCGACACCATTGTACAGCGCAAAATTATCCAAAGCTACCGTCCTGAAAAGCGGGGTAAATACCTATACAATGACTCCAATATGTATCTGCTGAGACTCATTGCAGAACACCTTTCCGGACAGAGTTTAGACTCGCTCACCTCCCAGCTGTTTACAGCTCTCCGGTGCCATCATACAGGATTCCGTCCCCTGGCCTGGTACTCACGTAACAATATTGCTCCAACCGAAAACGACCAACTCATGCGACGCGATTTGTTACAAGGATATGTACATGATGAATTAGCTGCCGTTTCCAATGGAATAGGGGGAAATGCAGGTCTTTATTCCACAGCTAAAGACATGGCCTCATTCTGCCAAATGATGCTCAATCATGGACAATATCAGAACAAGCAAATTATTGATTCTCTCACCATTGACCTTTTCACTTCGTCACCCTTACTCAAAAAGGGCGTTTATCGCGGTTTAGGCTTTGACAAACGTGGACCGACAAGTGGTTTCGGCGGACAAAACAGTTTTGGTCATACCGGTTTCACAGGGACTATTTTCTGGATTGATCGCGACAAACAGCTATTCATGGTTTTCCTCTCCAACAGCATCCATCCAACACGAACCAACAAAAGACTATCTGATTCCCAACTCCGCTTAAAGCTGTGGAAAACTGTGCAGGCAGCATTTCTATAAATTCTCATCTGTGCATCAAATATCGACAGAATATATTTATGCTTCTGAAAAAGACAACAGCCTATTAGGTTATTTGTGAAAATAAACCTATTTGAATCCATATAGCTGTTATCCATCCCCTAAACACTGCCTATATGGTCATTACATTTCGATTGTGGTCATGGTGATTCTTATACTTTTTTTTGTAATCATATCAACTAACAGCACGGAAATATGTACAATTACATAGATATTCCCAAATAAATAAAAAATAGGGCAAACCTCTCAAAATTTGGTTCGCCCCATTTCACTTATAATTACAACAAAAACTGATAATCAAGATCTTGTTTATCCAAGCTATTGATTCATGGTAACCAATAACTCTTCGTTTGAACGAGTAGATTCCATGTGTTTTTTGATCACCTCCATCGCTTCAGTTGGGTTCATATCGGCCAGATAACGACGCAATACCCAAATCTTTTGCATGACCTCCTTACTCAACAGCAAATCTTCACGACGGGTACCCGAAGCCACAATATTAACGGCCGGATAGATACGTTTATTGGCCAACTGGCGATCCAGCTGCAACTCCATATTACCAGTACCTTTGAACTCTTCAAAAATCACCTCATCCATCTTCGATCCCGTATCAATCAAAGCTGTTGCAATAATGGTCAAGGAACCACGCTCTTCGGTATTACGAGCTGCTCCGAAAAAGCGTTTGGGTTTATGCAACGCATTGGCATCCACACCACCCGACAACACTTTACCAGAAGCTGGTTGTACCGTGTTATAAGCACGGGCTAAACGGGTAATCGAGTCCAACAGAATGACAACATCATGGCCACATTCAACCATACGTTTCGCCTTTTCGTGGACCATCTCGGCCACCTTGACATGGCGGGCCGCCTGCTCGTCAAATGTCGATGCAACCACCTCAGCCTTGACATGACGGGCCATCTCGGTCACCTCTTCAGGACGTTCATCGATCAACAACACAATCAAATAGACCTCCGGATGGTTGTCAGCAATGGCGTTGGCTATCGACTGCAACAACATGGTTTTACCGGTCTTAGGTTGAGCTACGATCAAACCACGCTGTCCTTTACCGATCGGAGCAAACAGATCAATCACACGTGTCGAGAGATTGTTATGTCCATTACCGGTCAAATTGAATTTTTCAGAGGGGAAGAGGGGAGTCATGTATTCAAACTGCACTCGATCCCGCACCTCATCAGGACTTAATCCATTGATCCGATTCACCTTAACCAACGGGAAATACTTTTCACCCTCTTTGGGCGGACGGATCAGACCTTGCACCGTATCGCCCACCTTCAATCCAAATAACTTGATCTGTGAAGGGGATACATAAATATCATCAGGTGAGTTCAAATAGTTGTAATCGGTCGATCGTAAAAAGCCATAACCATCCGGCATCACCTCCAAAACACCTTCACCCTCAACATCTCCCAAAAAGTCATCCTTGGCATCCCGACGAATATGGGGCTGGGGAAGCGGCTTTGCGGCTACATCTTCATGGTCGGCCATCGCCAACTCAACCTGCTTAGGCAACTCTGCAGCCGGAGTCTCAGCAATCGGCAATTCCGGAATATCGCTATAATCGACTTCAGCTTCCTGCAACAATTCAGCCTCAGGATCAGGTTCTGACACCGTATTTCTCACTGCTTTATTGAAAGTAATACGTTCACGTTTGTGACGTTTTACCGAGTTTGCAGTATCTCCTCGCATTGCAGCAATGCTTTGACGAAGACCTGTCGGCTCTGCATTCGTTGTAACAGTCGACTGTGCAGCAGTTGCAACCGATGCATTTTCCACAGGATGCTCGCCATTCTCCTTATTATCTTTTGCACGACGACCACGCTGTTTGCGGTATGGTTCCCCCTGGATAACACGTCCTATTTTGACAGCCGATTTCTCTTCGGCCACAACATTCTGTTTACGAGGACGTCCCGGACGACGTTGTGGCTGTTCAACAGCAGTCTGTTCTGATTCAGTGGAAACAGCTGCAACATTTTGTTGTGCGGATAATTCAATAATTTTGTCTGCCAGTTCTTGCTTGCGCATTTGGGCTTTAATGCCAAACTGACGACCGATTTCACGCAATTCGGCAAGCGTTTTGCCCTGAAGGGCATCTTTATCGTACATGATAATAGGGATTTACAAGATAAAAGAGGTCACGCGGTGCAGTCCGGACGAACTGCAAAAGGACGCCATGACAAAACAAAGATACCGTTTTTTCACGATTCTCCAAACCGCGTTACAGAAAAGATTAGCAATTACCGCGCCGAACCATAAATGCCCGTGCAGCCTCCAAATCCGTCGGTGTATCAATTGCCAAACTTTCTGAATTCGTTTCCGCCACTTTGATACGATAACCATTCTCCAACCAACGCAACTGCTCCAAAGATTCGCACTGTTCGAGAACTCCGCGAGGCAGATCCGTAATCTCCCGCAACACCTCAGTCCGATAGGCATACATACCGATATGCTTTAAATATTTGAAACTGTTTTGCCACTGTGAAGATTCCATACCACGCTGATAAGGGATCACCGAGCGGCTGAAATAGAGGGCATAACCTTGGGCAGAAACGGCTACTTTCGGAGAATTGGGATTAAAAATATCTTCGTTAGCACCAAATGGTTTAACCAATGTAGCAATATCGGTACGTGCATCTGCAAAGCACTGTTGAATCAGTTCCAACTGTTCACGCGAAACAAACGGTTCATCTCCTTGTATATTCACTACCACATCAAATTGTTCGCCTGTTTCACGGCACACATTCTCCCAAGCCTCACGACAACGATCCGTGCCGCTGGGGTGTTTTTCTGAGGTCATAACCACCTTACCGCCAAACGCCTGTACTGCTTGCTGAATTCGCTCATCATCCGTCGCCACATAACAGGCTTCAAACACCGCATGTGCCTTTTCATAAACGTGTTGGATCATAGGTTTACCCATCAAATCAGCCAAAGGCTTACCAGGGAAACGGGTCGAAGCATAACGCGCAGGGATCAGTGCTAAAAATTTCATATCACAACGATTCTTGGGGTTCGATATTGAGCAAAGGTAAGTTTTTTGTAGTTTTGTTGTATGGTTCGCACTGCAAAATATCCAATCAATACGTTTATCGAACTGGGCCGCCAACTAACAGCTGCACTCGATAACGGAGAGCTGACTTCTGTCATCGACCAGGCCATAGCAGAGAACGTATGGTTTACCCCTGAATCGATCGAATATGCCATCCGGGCTATTTGCAACGATATGCTCCAACCCACAAAACTTGAGCAGTGGCTTGCACAGTATCCTATCCCTGCAACCTCTGTTCGCAAGAAAGTGGGCATTATCATGGCTGGCAATATTCCGCTGGTCGGTTTTTTTGATCTGATGTGTGTACTACTGTGCGGGCATATCTGTCTGTACAAACCATCGTCTAAAGATCAAGTATTGACTGATCAGATTGTGCAAATGCTGCAAAAGATCGATCCGGATTTGGTCCTGCACAAACTGGAAGCAAACGACACGCTTGATGCCATCATCGCTACCGGTAGCGACAATACGAACCGTTATTTCCGCAGCGAATACCATGATATTCCAGCACTGATACGTGGAAGCCGCCACAGCATTGCTGTGCTCAGCGGCGACGAATCTCCAGCCGACCTGCAAAAATTGGGTGACGACATTTTCACCTATTTCGGTTTGGGATGTCGTAATGTGAGCCAAATATTCGTTCCCGAAACATACGACATTAAAACGTTAGTAGCAGTTTTACAAAAACGCTGCATCACCTTTGAACCTTTTCTGCACAATTACCGTCAAACCCGTGCGTTAAATCAAATGCTGAATCATCGATATATAGATGGTGGATTTTTTGTATTGCGCGAAGGAGAGGAACCGAGCAATCGGATCAGTGAGATTACATTAACGCGCTACCATACGCTAACCGATGTCGAAACGTGGATACAACAACACGACAACAAAATCCAATGTTGTGTCAGCACTTGCATCCATCATCCACGTACAGTGACGTTTGGTCAAGCCCAACATCCCGCACCTGAGGATTACCCGGATGGAATTGACGTAATCAAATTTTTACAAGGAATTTAAAACTTACCAATATGCTGTTACAATTCAGAATGTTAAGTGACGAGGATGACAATTTCTTGCGTGACTATCTGCTACCTCCCAGCATGACGTTGGCCGATTTACATGCCTTTATCAGCGATGATCTCAAGTACGAGAAAGAGAATATGGCATCATTTTTCCTCTCTGATAAAGATTGGAACCGGCTGGCTGAATACACTTACATGGATATGGGTATGGAGGATAATGATCCAAACACTCCAAAACCAATGACAAATCTGACATTGGCAGAGGCTATTTTGGGTAATTACAACCGACTGATCTATCAATTTGATGTCATGGGTGACAGAGCACTCTATTTGGAGTTAATCGACGCCCAACGCGATAAAGATGGAGATCCGCAGGTCATGTTGGCCAATGGGGAGGCTCCTGATCAGTTTGACCCTGAGGCTTCTCCAACTAACCGTTCGATCTTCGATGAGATTATGAGCGATTTTGAAGGCTTCGAAGGCGACGAAAATTATACGGATGACGAGTAAACAGACTAATAAAACATTGGTGGTAATTGTCGGTGCAACTGCAACGGGCAAAACAGACCTGAGCATTGCCCTGGCACAAAATTACCATTCGGAGATACTATCGGCAGATTCACGGCAATTCTATCGTGAGATGCCGATAGGTACTGCCGCACCCACTCCGGACCAGTTGCAAGCAGTACTACACCATTTTATCGCTACACGCAGTGTCACAGAAGAGTATTCGTGCGGTCGCTATGAAGTGGATGCATTAGCCCTGCTGGAACAGTTGTTTCACACACACGATACGTTATTCTTGGTTGGCGGTTCTGGACTCTATATTGACGCTATCTGCAACGGCATGGATGCCATGCCGGAAACGGATCCTGCATTACGAGAACAATTGACTACCGTTGCACGTAATGAAGGATTAGAGCCGCTATGCTCGCAATTACAGGAATTAGACCCAGCCTATTACGCCGTTGTGGATCGCAGCAATCCTCAGCGAGTCATCCGCGCGTTGGAAATTTGCATACAAACCGGCAGGCCATACAGCGAGGTTCGAAGCGGGGCAATCAAACAACGTCCTTTTCGCATTATTAAATTGGGGATTCGTTATCCACGCGAGATATTGTACGACCGTATCAACCGACGTGTTGAACTGATGGTCGAAGCCGGGCTGGAACAAGAGGCTCGAACGCTTTATCCATTACGCCATCTCAATGCCTTGCAAACGGTAGGGTATCGTGAGTGGTTTGATTATTTCGAAGGCAAATACGACCGACAAACTGCAATTGAATTGATCCAGCGCAACAGCCGCCGTTATGCAAAACGCCAAGAGACATGGTTCCGGCGCGATCTTGCGATTCACTGGATCGAGGGAGGAGAGAAGGCTATTAATCAAGCTCAAAACCTTCTGAAACAACTTCTATAAGATTTACATTTATCACTTATCCAGAACTCTTTTCACTTAGATACATTATCTATATTTCGTAAAATAAATAGCAGAGGGAATCAAATTGATTCCCTCTGCCTTTGTAAATCTTGTCAAACCTTCAATTTCAGGACGAACGTTTGAATATTAAATCGTTTTTGTACTCGGAACGGGAGTATTTATATTGCAGATTATACATGTAAATAATATGCAATTTATTTGATTTTGTGGGAGAAAGAGATATTTTTGCAGACAAACAATGTATATAATCTGCATTTTTTCACTCCCTATTTCACTCCCCCCCTATGGCTGTAACCTTCCTGCTTAAAGATAAGAACAAGGCAAAAAGCTCGATTCTTATTTACGTTTCTTTCCGAGGTCAATTTTATAAAAAAACTACCGGTGAATCAATACCTGTCATTTATTGGAACCAAGGAAAATCAAGATGTAAAGTTGTAAGAGAATTCAGACAAGGCAACGATGTAAACAGTGTATTGGACCACTGGGCATCATCGGCCATGAAAACGATAGCATATTTCAAAAGCTGGAAGGTACCACCCACAAAATCGCAATTCTGGGGCTACTTTGATAGTGTTCATTACACCAAAACATTCAACACTACAATCTACTTCACAGACTATTTTGCCAAATTCATAGAACGCAGCCAGGCCATAAAGAGTCATAATACGGTCAAAGGCTATATTACCTGCCTAAATAAGATTCAGGAGTACCAACAAAGAAAAAGGATAAAGCTCGAATTTGACGACATAGACATAAGTCTATATAATAACTTGCGCAAATGGTTTATCAGCAATGGTTATTCCGACAACTACTTTGGTATGATCGCCAAAACGATCAAGACCGTATGCCGGGAGGCTGTAAATGAAGGAATAGAATGTGATGGATTCCAACACAAAGACTTTACCGCCATTCAAAATGACGTTTACAACGTTTATCTATCCGAGGATGAACTACAACAAATGTATACTTTGGATTTAAGCATTGAATCGGTAAAATCTGTGTTTGGCATTACGTCTAACGAAAAGGCTATACGTAAGCAAAAGAGCCTTGATTTGGCGCGTGATATATTCTTAGTAGGATCTTACACTGGATTACGTATATCTGACATCTCACGTCTGGAAGCAGCAAATATCGATGGTAATTTAATCCGTATTACGACTCAGAAGACTGGAGATGATGTGGTTATCCCCATTCATCCCATAGTTCGGGAAATCCTGCATAAAGGGCACCCACTGAGTATGTCAGATCAGCACGTGAATATGCGAGTAAAAGAACTGGCCAGGATGGCCGGTATAAACGAAGAAGTATTAGTAACGAAAATCATAGGAGGGCGCAAGATTCAGGAGACGGTCCCCAAGTATAATTTAGTAAGCACTCATACAGCCCGGCGATCATTTGCCACTAATGCCTACAAATCAGGAGTGCCAACCATTGCGATAATGAAAATCACAGGCCACAAAAAAGAGGCTACATTTTTGAAATATATCAAAGTGACAGCGGAAGAAAATGCTGAGATGCTGCTAAATCATCCGTTTTTCAAATAAAAAAGTAGCCACATTTGGCGATGTGACTACTTGTAAAATTGAGGAAATAACAACCGGCCTGTGTTTGGCGACACAGCCACCCTAAACACTTAACTCCTTTACTACTTCCGGGTGGTAAAGCCACAAAAAGGGATTAAAAGCCCCTGCAAGTGTTTGGTACTAACCCTATTAAAAAGGTTAACTATGCATCTTAACAAACCCTATTTGTTTATCGTAATGCAATATTAGTTGTATTATTTGATTATGCAAAAGTTCATTAATTGCATCAGTTTTCATCCCTATTCTTTTATTTTTACGGCAAACCCAGATATAACTGATACCGTTGTTTTGCCATTATATACACTTGTACATTTAAGATCTAAAATGCCATTTGCGCCCATTTGTTTCGCTTTTTTTACAAGTTCATCAAGCATGTATGCATAATCAGGTTGATACCAATCTTTATACTTCGCACCATTTTGAGATGATCGCCAATTATAAGATGCATTTACATACCCATCTTTCCTTCCCGCAGTGAATTCAATATCGATTAATCCTATAGATTCATACTGATACCCTTCATGGTAAGGGGAGATAGTAAATCCATCTTCAGTATAAGGCCTAAAGTCATTTACGTATACGTCCTGATAAAATCGGGGAACGCTACAACTTGTTATTAATACAACAATTACGGCTAACAAAATTTTTTTCATGATCACATATTTACTGGGTTAGACATTCTATTATCATTAACAAATAGGCATTTGCGTAGCGTACATTTTAATTACAAAATATTCCTTTTGATCACACCAACGACCCTATGTAATCTAACAACTTCATCTATAGGAATTTCAAAATCTTGATAATAAAGTTCGCCTTTTCTTGGGCCATCCTCGTATTTCATGGTATTGTCGCTAAGACAATGAAATGATTTCTTGTCTTTCGTGTAGTATAGCCGCTTTAAATATCTATTGTCTCGCGTTTCGACAACATAGACCCGTCCCGGTTCAATAAAGCTGTCTGTGTGTAATTTCAATCCGATAACACATCCGGCAGGATAGTTTGGTACCATACTATTCCCATAGACTCGTATAGCAGATTCGCAATCTCGGAGCACACTACCTATTTCTATCATTCCAACAGGTCGGCTTGGCATCATATCCATCTCGTAGTTATTGCCAGCTGCGGCTTCTGCATCGTAAAACGGAATCAATTTCCCGTGCCCGGCAATATCATCAATTTTTTTCGGCTGCTCCGATTTCAACATCTCACCCTCGCCGGTGAGAAGCCATGCACGATTAATTTCTGGATAGGCTGCTGTAATCAAATCAAGCATTTTGCTTGAAACTCCATTTCTTTCTCGAATTATAGCAGATGTTTTAACCCCTCCATTATCACCATATTTTTGAGAAAAGGCAAAAGGAGACATCTTATAATGTTCTTCTATGACTTTTTTCAATCTCCTATTTACATTAAAATCAGCCATATATACTAAAAATTAAAATGAATTTCCATCGGTTAATATACTTAATCCAATTGAAATAATCCATAAAAAAAAATGATATATTTGGATTTAATACCAACTTAACCTAAAAAATCATTCTATGCCCAGTAAGCCTAAAAACAAAAAACAGGAAATTAAGCTACGTGAAAGATGCGTTAAATATGCTCTCAAATTCAGCCCAGCCTTACCTGGGATGACTACCAGAATAGAGGACCTCGTCTATGATTCACAGCAAATCTATGAATTTATTACTGCCTCGGGACACCTCCCGACCCTCCGGGACCGGGAATGAAATTGGGATAGTGAACTTTATTTTCGTATGGGAGGCATTTTCGCCTCCTTTTTCATTTTTCACACCTCCATTGATAGCCGAAAAAGCTACCCCAATCCCATTTTGCTTGCCTTCACGCTGAGATTCTGTAAGCAAGACTTCAAATTCCACATCATTTGTGGTGATAAATCCATCGTAAAGCTGGACCGATATTTTACCTCCACCAGGACGATTTACTGGAGGGGCTATTAATCCGCCAACTTCCCCAAGCTCTTTTCTGCTCTCTATAACTGCCATTGTTATATCTGAAAGAACATCTTTAATAAATCGCTTTAGTTCCATGATTAAAAATCAGGTAGTTATGCATATTTTACTTATTAAAAATCTCCAGATTATTCTCTCCGAAAACCAATTTTAAAACCTGATCTTTCTTGTCAGGAGATAATTCTATGCTTAAAGTTGCCTTTACTCCAATATCCTGACGTTGGTTAGACTCAGGATTAACGTATTTATACGGATAAGTATAAATATCTATTTCTCTCATATTTAGTTTAGTTGCAATATTTGAAAGTTGACGTAATGACAATGCAACTTTGTAATTCATTATTTTACTGAATTGAGAATTAGTAACCTCTGCATATTCAGCTAATGTTGACTGCTTTATATTCAAGGTATTCATTATGTTTCGTAATTGTTGAATAATATCTACCATCTCCTCTTTTGTTTTGTTTTCAAACTCTCTTTTTATTATTAAATATATGAATTGATTTTCAATTAGTTACGTCACAAAATGAAAATTAATTTCATTTTGTGACATTTTTTGTTTCAAATTATGAAATAATAGTTTATATTTGTGAAACAAACAAAATAATAATGAAAGAGAAGAAAATAAGTAGAGAAATGAGGATTGCTTCTTTGGAAGTCGGCGAAACAATTTGTTTTCCGATTGCCATATTCCCAAATATTAGGTCACAGGTTGCCAGAATAAGGATCGTGAAAAATATAAATATCAAAGCAAGCCTCAATAAAGAACAAAAGCGTGTTGAAGTAACAAGAATATCATAATAAAAGTTACGATTGCAAAAAAAAACAAACTTATGGGACCTGACAGCGCATCGAAACAAACTGAGAGACCGGATATGAATCTATTAGACGTTGATTGTTTGATAAAAATAGCCGACGCACTAAAAGAGATTGAAACCTTGATTTTAAGGATAAACGATCTTTGGAAAAAGTTTCTTAGCGGAAACCCAAAGAATCCCTGACCGTATTCTGTACGATTTCTTGAAATTTAGGCCACACTCTGCTGGTCAAGGCATGAATACTGCCAGATGCCGACTAAGAGAAAAAGGATTGACCTTCACCTTCAAAGCTGACTCAGAGAAAAATCTAATGCACATCACCCGAATCTCGTAATCGCCTATTCAATGGAATTTGACTTGACAGGGCACAGGGCGTAAAAAAGATTGAAAGAATGAAAAACAAACAGACCACCGACATTCAGTATTCTGCTTCCGGCATTGCGGAATACATTTCAAATCTTGAGATGGAAAATACCAGGCTGACCTCAGAGCTGAACACCTTGCGTGAGAACAGCGTGAATGCAGAGAAGTTCTACGGGGCTCCGCTGAGTTTGAATACGGTTGCATTGCTGCAAGGTGTTGATCCGAGAACGATCAAGAATTATGTTGAATTGGGGGCTATACCTATTCATCCAGACAGCACTGACGGGCGTACTTACATTCGTGGTTCTGTTGCTCTGAAGATCGATTTTTCAAAATTAAAGCGTGAATACTCAACACCAAAACGATGAAACATCTTTTATACATAATCGGGTTTGTAATTGGGCTGATTCTATCCGCAGGTACAGGCCCCGACCTATCATCACCGGTGATTTTGGTCAACATATCCGGTGTTGTGTTAGCGATCTATTCGTTATACCGGCTAACAAAGTGCGAGATGCCGAAAACGATAATAACAAGTCAAACTAATAAAAATAAACAATCATGGATTTCGTAGGTAAACAAGTAATTGTCAGGGGTGAGTTAAGCGGTGTATTTTATGGTACGCTGAAAGGGAAAAGTGGTCGTGAAGTAACGTTAAGCCGTTGCCGTAGAATTTGGTATTGGGAAGGAGCTGCCAGTATATCGCAGTTAGCTGTTGATGGAACATCTAATCCAGGAAATTGCAAATTTACTGTATATGTTGATGTTATTTCAATACTTGATGTCATTGAAATTATACCGGTTACATCGAAAGCAATTGAATCAATCGAAAGCGTAGAACCATGGAGGAAATAATTAAAGATTTTTTGTCAGTTGGCTATAGCTATAGCTATAGCTATGGCTCTGGCTATGGCTCTGGCTATGGCGATGGCGATGGCTCTGGCTCTGACTCTGGCTATGGCACTGGCTCTGGCGATGGCTATGGCACTGGCTCTGGCTCTGGCTATGGCGATGGCTCTGGCGATGGCTCTGGCTATGGCACTGGCTCTGGCTCTGGCTATGGCGATGGCTCTGGCGATGGCTCTGGCTATGGCTCTGGCTATGGCGATGGCGATGGCTCTGGCTCTGACTCTGGCTATGGCACTGGCTCTGGCTATGGCACTGGCACTGGCTCTGGCTATGGAATAAAAAACATTAATGGTGATACGGTCTATTTTATAGATGGAGTTCAAACCATCATTAAAAGTGTTCGAGGTAATATTGCCAAAGGGTACATTTTGCAATCAGATTTAACGTTAACACCTTGTTACGTAGTCAAAGATTCCAATCAATTTGCACATGGTGACACCCTGCACGATGCTTTTAATTCTTTGCACGAAAAGATTTATAGTTCAGAGACTGACGAAGAAAGGTTAAATCGATTCAAAGAAAAATTCACTGATTTTAACGTCAAGTATTCAGCTAAAGAACTTTTCAGCTGGCACGGTATTTTGACCGGTAGCTGTAAGGCTGGCAGAACGGCTTTTTGCAAAGATCACGACATTGACATTGATCAAGACAGCTTTACAATCCATGAGTTCATAGAGTTGACTAAAAATAGTTATGGTGGAGATATCGTAAACAAGTTGTTGGAATAGAAACAAGTCAGGTGGCGGAGTTTTTAATGTTTAACAAATCGGTCAAGGCTACTTCACTTATCCGCCACCTGATTTTAGTAAAAATTGGAGTAATGATACGCAAATGGATAAAAAAACTTCTCGCGCCAATTATACGAGAAGTCTTGAAAGAGGAAGAGGATAGGATTAAGGAAGAATTGAATCAATCTGTTTTTCAAACTCTTTCTCAAATGATGGATGGTGTTCGATGAATTTCCGTTTTTCCGCCTCGATTGATGCGTTGTAAGATTCCATCTGTTCACTGTTAAGGGTGCTTTTCAAGGCTTTTATACTTGCCTTAATTGCCCAAAGGTGCATTGTTAATTCTTCTGTGGTTGTCATATCGCTAATATTTAATGGTTAACACACAAATATAGCGATTATCCCGTGAACGCAGAGGCGTTGCCCGGAGCGATACCGGCACGGGAACAAATAATATTTAACGATATGGATTCAGAAGCAAAAATCATTGAATTTATACCAGATGACAACAACCGGAGGATATATAAGCCTTATGTTTCATTTGATCGATCAGGAGTGATTACCATAAATCGATCAGCCGTTAAACATATGGGGTTGTCCGTTTCCGAAAGAATCATTTTTTGTCAGGACAGCATGCGACCGGAAGATTGGTATATAAAAACAGACAAGCGCGGAGTACCTCTGAGATCTTCCACAAAAGGAGTTATGTGTGCAAATTGGAAAATAATGACATGCAAAATATTGGATTCAATAGATTTTCATGGAAATCGTGTACAGTTGCCTATTGTGTGTGAGCCTGATGAAAACGGTTTGTATGCCATAATCACAAACGCGTGGAAGAATTACTACTCCCGCCAAAATGATAATGATGAGTGACATATTGAAAATAATCGGATGCAATGATGTTCGGTTGATGCCGGATCGTATCATGGAGATCATTACCGGAGATAAAGATGTACGGGATGACATTTACCGAGAACTGATTAAGGCTCACGGCGGGGACATGTCCTACGAGTGGTTTCAGGAGATTTACGAGGCGGAATTATCCGAACGTAAAAACAAAGGTCAGGATTTTACGAACATGGCTGTAGCCAAAATGTTGTTCGAACTGGACGGCGAACGGGAGGGCTTTATACATGAACCCACAGCCGGGACAGGAGGATTACTGATCGCATATTGGTGGGGGCTGGCCTCTAAGAAATTGCCGTGGGATTTCAAGCCTCACACCTGTATTATCAGCTGCTGGGAGCTCTCGGATAGATCCATACCAATCCTCCTGTTAAACTTATCTATCCGAGGAATTATGGGTGAAGTATTTCACGGAGACGTTCTTGAAGATGTAGCGAAAGCTCGCTATGTACTCATAAATGAATATGACGATCCAATGGCTTTTTCGGACATAATCAGAGATGATAGTATCCTTGGTTATTCGCACAACAAATCAAATGAATGTAAACAAAAAACGCTTTTTTGATGAAACTAATTGATGTAGCTCAAGAGTGGTTTGAGTCAAAAAAAGGGATGGTTAAGGAGAGCACGTTGTCTGTTTATTATACGCAAATTCTTAACAACATAAATCCATATTGGGTGGATTTTGAAATAGAGTCGTTTAAAAAGTCAGACGCACAACTATTTATATCGAAACTCTTCCAAAGAGGATTGTCTGCGAAAAGCGTAAAAGATGCTGAAATTGTATTGAAACAGATACTTCTTTACGCCGTAGACACTTACGATGTAAACATTCCTTGTCAATTCAAGTTAAAATATCCAACGAAGAATTTGACGGAGAAAAAACAGGAGATACAAGTCTATACACTTGATGAAATCAAGAAGATTTCCAGCTATTTTACAGAACACCCATCATATAATTTGCTTGGAATTGTTATAGTTCTGTGTACCGGTATTAGAATTGGTGAATTATGTGGGTTAAGGTGGGAAGATATAGATTTTGAAAAGAAAACCATAACCATCAATCGAACAGTTGAGCGCATCATAGATACAGAAACACGAAAGACAAAAATAGTCATTCAATCTCCCAAAACAATAAACAGTCAAAGGTGTATTCCGTTTTCAAATTGGTTATATGATGTATTGGTCCGATTTAGTGCACCCTGTTTACCTTCATATTATATCATCTCTGGGACGGAGAAACTAATAGAGCCACGTACATACAGATCATTTTACAAAAGATTCATTGAAAACAAGATCGGTATTAAGTGCATTAAGTTTCACGGCATGCGACACACATTCGCAACAAATTTGATTGTTGGGGGAGCAGATATTAAAAGCGTCAGCGAATTATTGGGACATAGTACAGTGAACACCACATTGAATTTATATACACACTCTTCGATCGAAGACAGACGAAGATGTATTGAGTCCGTAATTCAGTTTTAATAACAAATTAGTTGTTTTTTAAAGATAATTATGAGCGGTTTAGTAAAAAATATGTATTCAGATGTAGCAAAGTCACAGAATTTTGCTATATTTGTAGTGCGACACGGTACTGACAGGTATCAACAAAGTACATATTTTTTAACGCTCAATAGCGTTGTCCCTTTGTCTACTTTCGGTTCTACCGTTGGTATCGTGTCGCAGCGAAAATGGGGGCAACGCTTCTTTTTTTGCCCATACATATCAACCTTAAACTTTTAACGGACAATGCGACACGAAGTTAAAAGTAGCCAGGCCGTGAAGAACAGTAACGGCGCTACATCTACTAAACAATCAATCTTTAGAGTATCTATCCGCACCATCGGGCGTTGGTCTGACGACTACAAATCAGGCGCTTATCTATCGGACAACTACCAAGCCTCATCCAAAGAGGAGGCCATCGGTATGGCTTGCGAATACGTCAAGTCGATTCTTCCCTTACACTCCATTGTGGCGAGTGAAATCAAGTGTACACTCTTAAATCCTGCTGCCTTATGAATGACTTTATAATCATTACCGCACCTCAAACGGAGGCTCAGAAGAACGAAAGCAGGGCCTCGATGTTAAGAGTAGCCAAACGTTATCCAAAGTGGCACAAAAGCCGTGAACTGATTTTGAAACAAATCGCCAAATCCTACGACAATGAATAATCAAATGATACATATCACAGACGAGCAGCTGAAGTTGATCGTCGATAAGGTGAATGATAGGTTAGAGGATCAGATCGATGATATTGACGAATCCAAATTTGGAATTGAAATCATCGGACACGGTTTGGATGCAAATCTAATGTTCACAGCCTACCCTACAATAATCGAGAATGTGGTTACTACTGATCGAGGCGAAATGAGATACAATGATGTAAACTACACGCTCAATTACGCTCAGTTAGTCACCTACATAGACGGCGAAGAGGTGCCAAACGACACAACCAATTTGCTACTGGCACAATACATCAACAAACATATCAATTAATTACACGCTTTCCCTCAAATCATCCATAATCATAGTTAGTACAGGTTCCCGGCCATCCGTGACGGCCCGCCGGGATTTTTAAAAGTTAAAAAAATGGAAAAACACTTTGAGTTAACAGACAAGTTCATTGTAAATGCGTTTGGTGTAAAACTATTTCAGATTAAATGCACTCGCAATATTAAATGGGCGAAAGCAGGTGATCTTGGTGGATGGATAGAATCAGAGAATAACCTTTCCGGCGACGCATGGGTTTCCGGCAACGCTGAGGTTTCCGGCGACGCATGGGTTTCCGGCGACGCATGGGTTTCCGGCAACGCTAAGGTTTCCGGCAACGCTGAGGTTTCCGGCGACGCTGAGGTTTCCGGCGACGCATGGGTTTCCGGCAACGCTAAGGTTTACGGCAAAGCTAAGGTTTCCGGCAAAGCTGAGGTTTCCGGCAACGCTAAGGTTTCCGGCAACGCTGAGGTTTCCGGCAACGCTGAGGTTTCCGGCGACGCTGAGGTTTCCGGCAACGATCATCATTGTGGATTTGATGGATTTGGCTCGTGCAATAGACACACACACGCCTATATGACTAAATCAGGAGAGGTTGAAATCACATGTGGTTGCTTCAGTGGATCAATTGAGGAATTTAAAGAACAAGTTCATAAAACACACTCAGGAACAATCTACGAAAAGCAATATATGGCCATTGTGAATGTGATCAAAATAAAATTTGGGTTAGAATGATCCATGTGGGATGTTGCCAAATGGTATGGCGCCTGACTGAGTTCGGGTCTTGCAGGTTCGAGTCCTGCCATCCCCTCCAATCAGATCAAAATCTGATCAAACCTAAAAAAATTAATGTTATGAGCAACTTACAAACTTTCAATCAAACGATCACTGACCCGCGGACACAGAACTATCTGCGCCATGTTCTCGGTGAAAAGCGAAGCAGCTTTGTCAACAACTTAACTGCTCTTGTAGTAAACAATAAGAACCTGCAAGAGTGCGAACCTCTCAGCGTGATGTATGCCGGTATCAAAGCGACGGCACTCGATCTGCCGCTCGATCCAAACCTGGGATTTGCTTACGTTATCCCGTACAAGAACAACCGGGAAAACAAGACCGAGGCCCAGTTCCAGATTGGGTACCGCGGATTTATACAACTGGCCATCCGATCGGGTCAATTCCAAACGCTCAACGTGGCAGAGGTCAAAGAAGGTGAATTGATCGACGAAGATTTAGTTACCGGCGAAATCAAATTCAAGAAGTTACCAAATCGTGAGCAGCTGCGCACAATTGGTTACGTAGCTTATTTCCGACTGATCAACGGTTTCGAGAAAATGTCTTACAGCAGTGTTGAGCAAATCGATGCACACGCAAAGAAGTATTCACAAACCTATTCATCGTCGAAAGACTACATCAGAAATTCAAGCAAATGGACAACTGATTTCGATGCAATGGCCAAGAAAACAGCTCTCAAATTACTGCTTTCAAAATATGCGCCAATGTCGGTTGAAATGCAGTCGGCTGTTCTAAACGATCAGGCAGTAATTCGTAAGGATGGGCCGGATTACGTCGATAATCAAACAGAAGTTCAGGATATTGAATTAAAAGAAGAATCTACATCGAAAGAGCAAGCCGAAGATGCACTGATAAAAGGAGAGATCGACAAAGAACGATACAATGGTTACTTGGCAAAGGCGCTGGGTAAGGCTCCGGAAGAGGTGTCAGGTAAAAGTCACGTCGATCGTCTCATTGAAGGAAACGCTTTCGGGCTAAAAGATATTGAGAAAGAACATGGAACCACTGCAAAGGACATCTAAATGGTTTAACGATAGAATGTTTCGCTTTACAAGCTCGGAGTTGGACAAACTCCTCTCCGAGCCTAAAAGCAAAGCGAGCAAAGACGCTGGCGAATTGTCCGAATCGAGCAAAGAATACGTATATGACAAAATATCTGAGTACATCACAAACGGCACAATACTCGATTACCGTGAACTCAACACTAAAGAGGTTAAATGGGGTGAACAGTACGAAGATGAAGCCCGTACAGTATACGAATGTGTCACTGGGAATCAAGTTGATTTATGCGGCTTTATACCCTACAACGACTATTTCGGTGGATCACCCGACGGATTGGTCGGTAGTGATGGCATGATCGAAATTAAATGCCCATACGAAGGTAGAATATTTGTCAAATATCTGCTCCTTGAAAAGCCGGATGATCTGAAGAAGTTAAAACGAGTGTACTACACCCAAATTCAAGGAAATCTATTGGCTACCGGTCGGAAATGGTGCGATTTTGTCGCCTACGATCCAAGAGTTCAAAACAAAGATCTCGCTATTAACATTCTACGAATAGACCGTGACGATAGTTATATAGCAAAGTGCGTTGAACAACTTGAAAAGGCAAACAACTATATGAACACGGTCAAAAAGAGACTCATTAACAAAATAATCAATGGAAAGAATTGAGGAATTGAAAAATGAGGCACGAGATATTCAGGGCTATTTGGAGATCGAATGCTCCGGAGAAATCTCTGAAATGATGGATAGGCTTTCGAGATTAAACGTCTATATGGCCCGTTCAGGTGAGATGCTATCTGTCGCAGTTGAATTGCAAGATCGAGCCGTGAATGCTGTTTATGCCGAACATAGCAAATCTATTTTGAAGATGCCGGCAACAATAGCCGACAAGTTCATCAAATCGAATTGCGCTGAACAAAATGCTCTTGTAAAGTGGTTGGATAGAATAAACGCAACGTGCAAACACCAATCTGACAATCTGAGAACGCAGATCAGCTTTGCAAAAGAGCAGTTGAGTTTGGAAAGAAGAGGTTACTAAAATGGATCACAAAACATTATAAAAAACAAATATTATGATTGATTTAAAAAACTACGTTCCGGAACATACGGAATTTAAATTGCCTAAAGGTGTTTCATTCCCGAAAGTAATATTCGAAGGAGCAAAGAGTATGGACGAGATCCGGAAACATTTGTCCGGAGAATTTATTGCTGAAAGCATGCCAAGCGTCAAGGCAATACGACTTCTCGATGAATACGAACGCACCTCAATCCGAGCAAATTATGCAGAGCTTATGGAGGATGAGCAACCAAAACTTGAAGAATCTTTGGCCGATATAGAATCACAATGTAAAGCGATCATCAAAGAAGCCAAAGACAAATTACAAGCCGTCACGACACAGATTCGTGATCTTGTCTACCAAGTAAAACGTGGCGAAAAAGAAGTCGATCTTCCGGGTGAATCAACGGTACGGATGGCATTGTGCGGATATTTTCTGTATTACGCCTGGATCGATGGGAAATTTCAGTTGTGCAGAGTAGACAAGATTCCATCATGGGAAGAACAGAATCTGTTTGCAAATCTCGAAACCAACAAAAAGGCATTCTTGGATGTGCTTGGTATCGATATGAACGAATCCTATGAGCAGGCTACAGCACCGTCTGGGACGGAAGAGTAATTATGTAAATAAGCTGCAGGCAAAAGAATGGCAGGAGGTGTGCCGACGAGTAAGAATTCGTGATGGCCACCGCTGCCAAGTCTGCGGTAAAACATACTCGCTGGAAGTCCATCACACAACGTACTATGACGAACAAGGTGTTTCAATTGTGAGCCGAGAATTCGATTTTATAGACAAGTTGATCACGCTTTGTGCCGATTGTCATAGAAAGATACATCAGAAATAATGGATCAAGGATATATCAAACTGCACCGCAAGTTCTTTGAGAACACCCTCTGGAAAGAACCTCGGGAGTATTCGAAAGCAGAAGCTTGGCTCGATCTGATTCAGAGCGCAAGATTTGAGAGCTCTCAAGTAATACTCAACGGCCGAGTGATAGAAGTCCAAATGAGTGAGGTGGCTGCAAGTCGTCGATACCTTGAAAAACGCTGGGGATGGGGAAGTACGAAAGTCAATAATTTTCTTGATTTTCTTCGTAAAAACCAAATGATAACCACCAAACAAACCAGCGGACAAACCATAATAACTCTTTGTAATTACGAACGTTACAACGAAAAGCAAACCAGAGAACAAACCAGCGACAAACCACCGACAAACCACCGACAAACCACCGACAAACCAAAAGAAAAGAAAGAAAAGAAAGATAATATTATTCCCCCTGCTATCTCTAACGAGATAGCCTCCCCCCCTATTGGCGAACCGGGGAAAACGATCGATTCAGGGAAAGAGGCTGAACAAACTCGTATCAAACTTTCTCAGCAAGAAAAAGAGAAAAATTGCGGCAAAAGAGAAAAAGAGTTTTACGATCAGTTGGTGCCGTGGGTGTCTGTGTATGGTCCGGATATGGTTCGCAAATTCTTTGACTACTGGCGGGAGCGAAACAAGTCACGTACAAAGATGCGGTTTGAGCTTCAGCAAACGTGGGATTTAGCCGGACGGTTGAGAACCTGGGAACAAAAACAAAACGATTATGGCAAGAGAGGCAAAACAAGCTGTTCAAGTTCTAAACAAGACGATGCAGAGCTTATGCAGCACATCGCAGCAGGCTACGCCCGCGGTATGCAAGAACGAGAAAACCGGTAATAACGAGATCAGCATATATCGCCCTGGTAGTGTAACGCCTACGGTGTTGGCTACGGAGATCAAGAAGCTGAAAGTTGCTTTCCCGTCACGTCCGGCTGAGTTCTTCAACCTTCTTGCTGAGCGAATCGTGGCAAACAGATTCTCGGACGACAAACTGCGTGATGCGGTAGCAAAGGCTATTGACACATTCAGTTACAAAGAGATCAACATCTCGGATGTGATAGGGTTTGACAAACGAATTAGGCTGTACACATACGGGGAAGTTTGTGATCAGATTAGCGGACATTTAGCAAAGTTCGACGACTTTCAAATTCACGAAATCAAAGGTCGTAAATACTGGGTCAAGAAAACGGATATAGGGAATGGATAGTGTAGTTGTCATTGTGAAAACCATAATCGAAGGCAAGCGAAATGGTAAACGTTACCCTCTGATCGCTTTGGATAAAGAGATCGCCGAAATCTATTCAGGTGATGATTTGAACGGAGAGATTACAGCATTGGTAAAGTCCGGAGTATTACGACAAGGGCGAACAATCAACAACAACTACTACACAATACCACCCAAAAAAACTGAAAATCAATGAGTGACGATAGAAAACTAAAAGACGATATTGTAACCACAGACCCGGCAATTTGGAGAGATAAAGCCACCGCTTTACTCGCCAAAATCAAGGCCGAACGGGAGGGGAAAGAGTTTATCCGTATCCCGTTGGAATCCGGTAATGGCTATTACGAAATCGAAAAATCAAAATATGAAAAGCGACAAAGACAAAAATAGACCGATGTCCTTAGCCGAGTTCCGCAAGATGCGTCACACACTGCTGCCGGAAAACCGCAAGATCAAAAATGCCCGCAAGGTAGAACGGGACGGGATACGATTCGACAGCCGATTGGAGCTGTTTATGTACGATCTGCTGAAAATGGCCGGCATCCGTTTCGAGCGGCAGAAGCGTTACACCTTACAGCCAAGTTTCCGGTACAATGGGGCCGCCATCCGGCCGATCACCTACACGGTCGATTTCTGGCTGCCGGATCATAACCTCATCATCGACACCAAAGGTTACCACACCCAGCAGGGAGATATGAGAATCAAGATGCTCAAATGGAGCTTTTCTTCTGCCGGAGTATCTCCCCGCATCGAAACCCCGAAAAATATAAAAGAGTGCATCAAGCTAATTGAGAATATAACACAAATAAATCCATGAAAGACATAGAGTTATTCAACGACCATTTTCAAAATTTCAAGTCATATGGTATCCCGAAAGCACAACTAATCATTGCTGATGTGCCGTACAATTTGGGAGCTAATGCTTATGCCAGCAATCCGGCATGGTATGTCGATGGCGACAATAAAAACGGTGAGAGCGAGCTGGCGGGCAAGCAGTTTTTCGACACAGACAACGATTTTCGGCCTGCTGAGTTCATGCACTTTTGCAGTCAAATGCTCAGAAAAGATAAGCCCGTCAAGGAGGAGAAATCCGAAGACAAAGGAAAGAAAAAAGGAGGAGCATCCTGCATGATACTGTTCTGCCCTTTCGAGCAAATCCACTACTATATAGAACTCGGACAGAGGTATGGACTAAAAAAATATATTCCGCTCGTTTTTCGAAAAGACTTTTCGGCACAGGTTCTTAAAGCAAATATGAAGATTGTAGGCAACTGTGAATATGGCCTTGTCCTTTATCGGGATCGCCTTCCTAAATTCAATAATGACGGGCATATGATATTTAATTGTTTTGATTGGGTGCGTGATACCGATACCCCGAAGATCCACCCGACGCAGAAACCGGTTCCCCTACTTGAACGCCTGATCGAGATATTTACAGATAAAGGTGATGTAGTAATAGATCCATGTGCAGGAAGTGGAACAACACTACTTGCAGCTGCAAATATTGGTCGTAAAGCATATGGGTTCGAGATAAAAAAGGAATTCGTTAAGAATGCAAAAGAAAAAGTTTTAAAACTTATACAACAGAAATTGCATTTCGAATGATTTAAGTAAAAAGATCATGAAAGTAAAAAATGCTATCGACCTGCTGACAAACTATGTCAAGAGCCTACCGGAGGGAGAGATTCGTCAGGCTATTCGGCTTGTGATCCGTGAAACAAAAAGTTTTCAAACAGTCAAGAACAGAGATGAAATTGGCATGTATAAAAATGAAATCGCTGAGTTAAAAGCGAGAGAACGAATAGCTTTAAAAGTCATTGAAGACAAACGGAAAGAAATTGAAGAGCTGAAACAGAGATCACAAATGAACAGTTAGAGAAAATCACTGATGCAATCCAAGCCCTGCTATTCAACTTACCACAACGCTAAAACAAACCCCTAAAACCATGAAAAAACGAACCCTCACCCTTTTACAGTACACCACCGTACTCATTTGTACGGGGTTGCTGTTCGTTATGGCCTTCTTTGCCTGCAACGAAGCCAAGCACCGTCCCGGGAAGATCATTTTTGATCGGGTACCATTTGTCTATGCCACCATCAACGGCCAACGCGAGCTCTTTATGATCGACACCGGGGCCTCAGTCTCAATGCTCGACAAAACGTTCTGTGACGACACTGGCATCTATTACGCCGACTCCGAGGTGGAGATCATCGGCGTGAACGGCGCATCCATCCCGCAGAAGCTTACCGGCCGCATCCCCTTTCAGTTAGACAGCATCCCCTACTCTGCGCGCTTTTCGGTGCAGGATATGACCTCCCTACGAAGGGCCGCCGGCCGAAACATCAAAGGGCTGATCGGATCGGACGTCCTCTCCGCATACCACATCAGCATCGATTTCAAAAACTACGAATTGATATTATGAAAAAAATTGAATTAGTAGCACGCGAGCTCGAAATAGCTCCGATCAGAATACACCAACTGATAAGACAAAATAAGGTTCAATTTAAAGCCGATTATTTCGGTGTATATGTAACAGAGGCCGAAATAGTGCAATTTTTTGAATCACATCCTGACATATACACGATATGGAAAGAGAATTACAATCACAACCAAAGATGTCGTTTACAATCAAGTATATACAAAAAAGAATAAACAGTATGTCAAATAAACTCGGGTACACAAATCATGATATTTTTTCATATAATCGAGATCCGAGGCTGGTAACATTACGACAATTAATATGGATGGAACTACATAATAGTGGTTTCACATACGAAATGATTGGTAAAGCTACGAATAGAAAACACAGCTCCGTTATCATCGGTGTACAACGAATAACGGGCCTTTTACAAGCTGATGATAAAATGGCAAAAGAAATGTATGGAATGATTACATCTAATGACGAAGACATAAAAATTCCCCCATAATAATCCCAGGGTATAATCATCGCTATATTACAATATATAATTGTATTCATTTTTATGCCATTCAAGATAATTTGGATTGTTTACAAGTTTCTACTGAAAGTGTTGCATCTGTATTCCAGATTTATTTTAATTGCAATACTTATTAAGTTGACAATGGACTTATTGAAGTAATGAACAAAATTCTGATTGACAAATTAGTCGAGAATCATGGACAAATATCCGGATTGCCATCTAACCCTCGGACCATATCCGATGATAAGCTTCAAAAGCTAAAACAATCATTGATTGACGATCCCGAAATGCTGGAGAGTCGGCCTTTGCTTGTTTATCCGTACAAAGGAGAAAACATCGTCATCGGTGGTAATATGAGGCTCCAGGCGGCAAAGGCTCTCAATATGGAGTCTATTCCGTGTTATATTTTCCCCGAAGAGACACCGATCGATAAGATTAGGGCTATTGTCATCAAAGATAACCTCGGGTACGGGGAGTGGGATTGGTCTTTGATCTCTGCAGATTGGGATTTGGATGAATTGTCCTCATGGGGGATGGATTTACCAAAAGAGTGGGATAATATCGAAAAAAAACATCAAGACATATCAGATGATTTAATTGAAAAATTCTGTATTGAAGTTTCATGTGTCAATGAACAAGAACAGGAATCTCTGTTTAATGAACTAACACAAAAAGGATACGAATGCCGCATTTTGACATTATAAAAAATACAGAACCGTCACAATCATTTAGGGTTAAATCTGTTATGGGGTCATACGATCTTCAATGTTCAAACATTGAAGAAAGATTTGTTGGCAATATAGATTTACCGGAAAATTGGAATATTGGCTTAATTGTAGGACGATCAGGAAGCGGCAAATCAACAATTGCAAAAGAATTGTTTGGTGATTATATCGTAACAAATTACGATTATTCTCATGACAATATTTTAGACGATATGCCTCAGGGGGTTAGCGTTAAAGATATTTGTATTACACTAAGTTCAGTAGGTTTTTCTTCTCCGCCAAGCTGGTTGAAGCCATACAGCGTATTATCAAACGGAGAAAAAATGAGATGTGATTTAGCTCGTGCCATTCTTGAACAGAGAGATATTATTGCATTTGATGAATTTACATCCGTAGTTGATCGCAATATTGCGCAATTGGGATCTTTTGCTCTTCAAAAAGTAATTAGACGTAACAACAAGAAATTCATCGCAATCACTTGTCATTATGATGTACAACAATGGCTAATGCCAGATTGGGTGTTTAATACAGATGATATGACGTTTCACATTTACGATGTAGAAACGCAAAAAAAAAATAGGCCAACAATTAAACTCAATGTTTACAAAGTTGCCAAATCAACAACCAAAGAAAAATTGTGGAGAATATTTGGGAAGTATCATTATTTGAATCACAATTTCAATAAAGCAGCGACAGTTTATGTATGTGAGATAAATAACCATTTATGTGGATTTTGTGCAGTATTGCCATTCCCTCATCCTATTAAAAAAAAATTGTTTCAAAGAACACAGAACTGTTGTAATACCTGATTATCAAGGGATCGGAATAGGTAAGAGTTTTACAAATATGATTGCTGAATTGTATGCATCAAATGGTAAAAAATTTATATCAACGACATCAAATCCAGCTATGATTTTTGCCCGTAAAAATGATAAAAATTGGGTTACAACAAGAATAGGACGTTTAAGTAAGGGAAGCGAAAATGGTAAAATTCAAAATAAACATAAAAAAATATCCACATCCGCAAATAGAATCACTGTGTCGTTCGAATATGTAGGTGATGGCAAAGTATAGTCCTGAAATAGTAAAACGATGTGCTGAATGGGTTAGTAAAAACGGGCTTATTGAAGACGGTGGGGCTCGTCTTGCTGACTTTATAGCGTTTTTCGGGATAGATCAAAAAACTTACTACAACTGGAGTAAAAAGTCCGAATTTTCCGATGCTATAAAAAAAGCAAAAGAAGAGTTCCGGGAATCGTTGGAAACTGACCTTGTTAAATCGCTCGCTATGGCCGCTAAAGGTTATGAGTGGGAACAGATCACAACGGAATACATGGATGTCGATGGTCGGCCTAAAATCAAGAAGCAGATAAAACGGACGATGCGTGAATCGTCCAATGTAGGTGCCGCAATATTTCTATTGACCAATATAGCTCCCGAGCGGTGGAAGAATAAGCAAATGAAAGAAGTATCAGGCGTGGATGGTGAACCGATAGCCGGGTGCATTACAGCGTTGCCAAATCATCGGGTTATTTTCGAAAATTACGAACAAAATGACAACAAGGCCGACGATTGATTTTAGATTTACATATACTTTTTCACCTGTATTTAAAAGCAAAGCACGCTATATTGATATTTGGGGAGGGCGTGGACGTGGTGGATCACACTTTGGCACTGAATATTTTTTATTTAAGATCACACAGCCAGAATATTTTCGAGGTTATTTCGTTCGACAATCATTTACGGATATACGGGACAGTCTGTTCCGAGATTTCAAAGATCGAATAGCTGAAAATCAAACTTTAAATCCTGCCGATTTTCATATACGCGAAAATGATATGCGTATAACCTACTTGCCAACTGGAAATACGATACTTTCAAAAGGTGTGGCAAAAGATGGATCACGCACCGCAAAAATGAAATCATTAGCCGGTGCAACTCATGTATTAATTGAGGAGGCAGACGAATTAGCCGAAAGTGATTTTGACCAGCTCGATCTATCATTGCGAACAACAAAAGCCCAACAGGTACAGATAATCCGTATTTTCAACCCACCGCCAAAAAGACATTGGATTTGGCGGGATTATGTACTGACCGAATCAGACATATCTGGATTTTTCAAGGCTGAAGCGAAAACAAATGTGAATTTGTTATCAATCCATAGCTCATACCTATCCAATTTCAAGAATATAAATTCATCCACAGTATTAAAATTTGAATCTTTCAAAGAAAGCAATCCAGAGTATTATTACACCCAAATCCGTGGCTTAATCAGCGAAGGAGCAAAAGGTCGTATTTATAGCGGATGGCAGTCTATCACTGACGAACAGTTCAACGACATAGATGCCCCAATAGTGTATGGAGTTGATTTTGGGTATTCGAATGACCCTACAGCCGTTGTAGCTGTTAAATATGTAGGACAATACCGATATGTGAAAGAAATAATCTATGAGACCGGACTCGATAATTTGCAATTGGCTTTACGCCTCCGGGCTGCTGGTATTACCAAGGCCGATCTATTGATTGCTGATTCTGGTGGCGGTGGTGATTTGCGTATAGCAGAGTTGCGCCGAGGATGGCCAGGTTATGACGATTTACGTTTTAATATATTCCCGGCAATCAAGGGATCAGGATCCATTTTATACGGGATAGGTTGCTTGAAATCAGCTCAGATATATCTAACAGAAAGCAGTCCCAACGGTTGGCACGAGTTCAGCGAATACAAGTGGAGGTTGGATGCTGATAAAAATCCTACTGACACTCCGATAGATGCAGACAATCACTTTATGGATGCATTACGCTATGTAGAGCTTTATAAAAATCGACAACACAAATTTGAATCACTCACAATCTAAATGTTTACAAGTATTCCAAAATAGCGACAAATAACCCATAAGACTACCTTATTTTTGGGAAAAAGGCAATCCATGAATATTAAAAGCTGGTTTAAACGCAATAGCAATATAGGGGCAGGCGCACAGTTTTTCACATTTACCGGAGATAAATGCACTCCAAGATTTACCGTGGATTTTAACTCAATTTATGGGATTAATGACGCTTACGACAAATGCTCAACATTGAAAGCCATCGTTAACCGAATGGCCCTTGTTATTGCAAATGTTAAATTGTGGATCCTTGACGATGCAGGAAATGACATGTCGGACAAATACAAGGATTTGGCGACTCTACTAAAACGTCCAAATTTCATACAGACATGGCCGGAATTCATACAGCAATTAGATGTTTATAGACAATTGTATGGAGAGGCGTTTATTTATGCGTCTGTCCCTATCGGGTTTAATAATGCTAACGCAAATGCATTATGGGTGTTGAATCCTTTGTTTATCGACATTGAAAGCAATGGTAGATTATATGACCAAAGCGATATTGAAAATATTGGACTGCGCTATATTTTCAACAGTTCAGGACAAAGACGGGAATTAGACCCCAGTAATGTATTACACATCAAAGATGTAAATCAAAATATTGACTTTGCGCCGAATGACTTGCGAGGGTCTTCAAGATTGCTCGGGTTAGAAACATCATTAGCGAATATCATACAAGCTGAAGAGGCCATCTATACGATGAATCGTGACAGAGGAGCAATAGGCATTCTGTCAAACGATCAAAAAGACATTTCCGGTACTATCCCATTAACTGATGAGGAAAAAGAATCATTGCGCAATCAATACCAAAGCCTCTATGGACTAAGTGCCAGACAAGCAAAAGTAATTATAACAAATGCTTCTCTTAAATGGCAATCTATATCTTTCAATGTCAAAGACTTGATGTTATTAGAAGGCATTGAAAAGAATATACAATTGATTGCTGATGCGTTAGGCTATCCTTACGACCTTTTAAGCACCTCAAAAGGTGTTACGTATGAAAACAAAGCCGAAGCGAAGAAATTACTCTATCAAGATTCAATCATTCCTATTGCCAACCTCTATGCTGAAAAATTGACCGGATTTTTCGGGCTTGAAAACGCAAAGCTAGAATTTGACTTCAGTGACATCGAATGTCTAAAAAAGTCCGAAAAGGAGGCTGCAGAAACACTATATCAACTCAACCAAGCTATGCAGACCGCATACAATAATGGTGTTATCAGTCGAGCCGAATGGCGGTTGGCTATTGGAATGGATGAGGATGTATATAAACCAGAGCAATTGAGACAGTCGGGAACATTGGAAGAATCAAACACAACGAAAGAGAATGAACAGGAAAGAGGAGATGATAGCCAACCGAAAGAATAGTACCGGAGCTATTTCATACAAAGGATTCAATGGCGCAAAGGCTGAAATTGTCGATACTGATAGAAAAATAATTGAAGTCAAATTCGCTTCATTTGGAAATATCGACAGTGACGGTGATATGCTCCTTAAAGGTTGCTTCGCTAAATCTATACAAGAACGTGGGCCGCATTCTCAAACAAACAGAAAGATCGCTTTTGTTTGGCAACACGACATAAAAGAGCCAATCGGCAAAATTCTGGAACTTGAGGAGCGGGAAGATGGAGCATATGCACGAGTTCAACTAAGCGATTTCGATTCTGTACCACTGGCTAAACGTGCATTTTCTCAAATGCAGGATGGAACAATCAATCAATTTTCGTTCGGATTCTCGTATATCTGGGACAAAATGGAATACGACGAAAACATCGATGCTTTCGTTATCAAAGAGTTGAAATTGTACGAGGTCTCACCGGTCACGTTGGGCGCAAACGAAATGACAGAATACATCGGAGAGGTACAAAGCGATGATCTGAAGGCTGCGCTAAAATCTCTATCGGTAAAAAACAAAACAAGATTTGACGAACTAAAACGATACATCAATACTATCAATGAAGCCGAGCCGGTAAACCCACTCACTTCAGAAGGGTTGTTTGATAAAATCGCCAATAGTGTAAACGATTAAAAGTTAAAACAATGAATGAAGTGTTTAAATTACCCGAAGGCGTCACATTCTCAGACAATGAACGCAAAGGATTAAAAGCCCTTGCGGATCATTTTACCGAGCAATTCAATGAATTTGCAAAAGGGAAAATCTCAGAGGAAGAGGCTTTGAATAAAATGAGTGAGAAACTAAAAGCATGGGCCGATGAGAATGGCATTTCTGGTGATCGATTCAAAGCAATGGAGAACTCTCTTAAGGAACAGGGTGCAACGTTGAAATCATTAAAAGAACGCAACAATGCGATCGGTTCTGCAAAAGGGTTTAAGGCTGCTTTTGTGAAGAATTACGATGGGCTTGTAAAAGCTGTGAAGGAAAATCGTGCTGGATTCCAAATCAAAGCCGTTAATGAGCATACAGGTTCAAGTATTCAGACAACCGAAAACTCTGTTTCAACAACTACCGATGCAAATCTATTCGAATCTGTTCAAGAAAACTCTGAACTTTTCTACAAGCGTCGTGGACAACAGTATATTCACGACATTGCCAATACCAGCTATGTTGACGAGGTTCCGGAAGTATTGACATTCTGGGAGGAAGGCGACGATACTGGCACGATTGGCGTTGTCGAGGAGAATGCAGTTAAGCCTCAAGTAAACTTGAAGCTCGTAAAAAACCAGGTAGAGGCGAAAAAAGCTGCCGGTTATATTGTTGTAACGGAAGAGATGTTGAAATGGCGCACCCGCGCATGGGCACACATTCAGCGACTGTTCAATGACAAGGTAATGCGGGATTACGACGATCAATTAACCACTCAATTGATTGCAGAAGCTTCAGCATATACGACCACAGCTCTGGATGACACTATTGCTGCTCCGACAGATTTCGACGCATTGGTAGCAGCGATGCTGCAATTGGAGAATTTGAACTTTCGTCCAGATGTATTGGTCTTGAATCCTGCAGATAAATGGAAATTGGCATTGACTCAGACGAACAATGGAATGTTCATTTTGCCATATATCCAACAGGGTGGACAGTTCGGCCTGTTGGGTCTGCGTGTTATCGTAACCACCAAAATCGCCGCCGGTACATTCATCCTGGGAGAAAGCAGCACCTGGTTCATTGAACAAGAGAGCCCGATCTTGCGCACTGGTTTCGTCAACGATGATTTGATTCATAACCGTATGACTGTGATCGGAGAAATTTTCTTCCTCTCTTACATTCCGTCAAACAATGACGGCTCATTTGTAAAGGCTGAATTTGCCACCTTGAAAGAAGCCTTAAAATCCGCATAATGGCCAACTAAAATTAACTCAAATGGAAAGTAAAGAATTGAAAGTAAAAAAAGGAGATGTCGTAACCGTAGAATTCAATGACAAATCCGCTTATCATAAGCCCAAAGACAAAGCCATCGTGCACAGTCTGCAAGCGGCTAAGCTGGTAAAAAAAGGAGTTGCTAAAATTGTCAAATAATGTTTTTAGATAGGACATATTTTCAAGGGGAACTGCAATTGCCAAATCTCAAATTCAATGATCAGGCAATTGGGGTAGCTGCAATGTTACAGGTAACAGGCGAAAACACTTTGGAATGGTACGTAGAAAAGTACGAAAGAGAATTTTTGTACCGACTTCTGGGAGTATCACTCTGTGAGGCTTTTATTACAGGCATGCAAGCAGAACAACCTGAGGAAATATGGATCAATCTGAAAAATAAAATCTATGTAACAAACGGCAATTTCAGTTTTTCTCCAACTGCAAACTACGTTTATTACTGGCTATCTCGTCGAGGTAAAACACAAACCTCAATGACAGGAGAAGTACGGGAGACGGCGGATTATTCGACCGTCGCCCCCGTCACTCCTATTTTGGTCAAAGTATGGAATGATATGTTGCCAATGATAGCCGGTATCAGACATTATTTAGACGGGAATTGGGATACATACGGACAATATGCGGATGATTACTATTGCGAGTGTGATTTCAAGCCGATAAACAGTTTTAACATATGATTGTATCTCCCAATGACATCATCGGGTCACTAGTGTATAGGACTCGGGAAGCATTAAATAAAAATAAACAATTCATTGATCAGTTAGCAGGATATTACTATTCGCCTAACTGCCTCATCAATGACAAAATGAACCTTTGGCACTTCCCCGGCACGCACAACGAGATTTCGAATGTATTGTTGAAGTTGGGTGAGGCTGTGAACGGCTCATATCTTAAATTCCCGGCTATTTTGAATTTTCAGTCGATACGACAACGCATTGAAGGTACCGAAATAGAAGTGCATTACAATCTTGCTATTGTCGGATCGGTTAAAAGCACATGGACAACACAGGAGCGAGAATCACAACTTTTCAGGCATTTACTTCGTCCCATTTATGAGGAGTTTATAAACCAGGTGAATATGTATAGGTACTTTAATCTGGGATATGGTGCCCCATCTCACGATTATTACGAAGTATTCACCACAGGGGGAAATTCCGCACAAATCAAAGATATGTACGGCGAATATGTTGATGCTATCGAATTGCACGATTTAACGATCAAAATTAAGCCGATATGTATGCGGGATGGAGTCAAGATTCTAAAAGAGAATGATCTTGTAACTGAGAATGTCGAAGAATTAATCAAAATGAAACATTAAAAAACAGACAAATATGTTAGGAACGATTCAAAGCAATTGCAATAATTCTGGTGTACCATACACTGGTATCGGAAGTTGTCCCAAGAAAGAGGGTAAAGTATCCGCACTGCTTCTTACTGGAGTAAATGCGTTTTATCCGATGGATAAGGACGAATTTATACAAGGTTTATCGGGTTATGTAACCACCAATGATGCGTTGAAAATGTACCCCGTAAAGGGAGTAGTAGGTCTCACTATCAATGGCGGAGATATTAATGCTCCCGAGTTGGGTACATACGGAGGTGCAACGCCTACAAATCTGAACGCAAAAAATGTGGCTTATCAGATCGATGCAGGTGATTGCCTGTACAAAGAGTTGTCGAAGCTGAATAAACGTAAAATGCGTGTGTTCCGTGTCGATGACGAGGGGTATGTATATGGAACTGTAGTTGTTCGGGACGGCGTAAATTATTTTGCCGGTTTTGAGGCTACGGTTTACACGGTTCGCACGTCAACAGACGGATCAACGGCTTACAATCTGTCATTGTATGCGTATTATACGCCGAACAATGAATCAGAGGAGCAGAATATGAATGCCTTTGACGTTGGATTGCCGAATATTCCAGATGGCCTGCTTGGTGTTATTCTGAAAGCAGGAACGAATGGAACGGCTTCGGTTATGACGGCTTGTGGTGGCGAAGACATTACCGCTGAATATGGCGATGATTGGGAAGCGTCAATGTTCATTAATGAATCCGGTACAGCTGCCACTACCGCTACATTCAATTCTGCAACTGGATTACTGACAATTGCACCAGCTGGTAAATATCGCATTGCTGGGGCTTCAGTACTGGAAACTGGCAACATCTTTGGTTTGGACGGCGTACCCGAATACGCAGATATTACAGCATCCGCGTAATGAAAGTTAAGATCAGCACATTTTCAATCGACATTAATGATCAGGCAATCAAGCAGGCCAAGAATAAAGAATCATTTATTAAGGACACAGTGAAAAGCCTGATGTGGATTGGAATTGACGAGAAGTCGATTACGGAGGTTGTAACCGATGCGTATGAATCGGTAAGACCACCTAAGAAGAAATCAGAGAGTGCTATTTAAGTATTTGGATTGGGGGTGCGGATATATTCGGGATCTGCACCCCTTATTTTTAAGACTATGGCGAGTGTTCAGGAAATGATACAACGGTTACAAGGTGTTCGAGAACGCATAAAAAGCGTGCCCGAAATCGTGGGGACCGTGGCTAATGCGCATAAAGAGGAGTTATTGTCTCTGAATAAGGATCAAATGCTGTTGGGGCGGAAATCAACGGGAGGGCTGTTTAAGCCAAGCTATTTAAGTGACCCGTATTTTAAGACAAAAACACAAGCTAAGGCGTATGCTCAAATGAAATACCGGTTGGAAGGTATTCACAAATCGAGAATTGAGCACGTATTGGGCTATCCTGACAAGCCTAAAAATACGCCTAACTTGATTGTAACCGGTCCATTTCAGGATAATATGTACATCACATTTAACGGCAATGGGTTTACGATTGGGTCAACGTATCAGGACTCAGGAGCCATTGAGAGCAAATACAACAATGCAGTGTTCGGTCTTGCTCCTTTGTCCAGGGAATGGTTTTACAAAATGTATTTGTTTGATGCCATAAGGCAACATATTTACGGTTATGGGGTGTAATTGCTATAAACACAAAGAGGATGAAGTCACAAAGTCAAAAGAACTCGCAAAAAGATTGTCACAAATCGAAAAAACGGCTTATGTCATTTATGAGCAAGACGGAAAAACATATTGCGACCGGCGTGAATGCTGGACAAAGGCCGGCAAGCCAGGGCGAGCAATCGAAATCATATATCCTGTATGACAATTGCGAGAAGTGCCCTTTACGGGTTTATGTCGATTTGATATGTAATGATAATTTGAAAGCATTGATCATATCCGGAGATCCCACAGAGGATGAACTGGAAGAGGCCAAATTACAACTTGTAGCAGAATTCAACGAGCTATGCGGGGATAGCAGACAATCGGCATATATGAACAAATACAGGGAAATAATGCTGTATAAGAGCCAGATTTTAGGGCTTACAGTGTGTGCCCGCTTATTATCAAAATGGGAATATGAAAATGTTCTTGAATATCTGAATCAAACAGGATTGACTGTAAAAAAAGTTCCGGATAGCGAGGCAGAATGGATCAGGTTAGGACGACGTATTGAATCACGTATCAAAATGTTGCGCGTAAAGATTAAAGAAGCCATAAAACAATGCAATAATCTGGCCGGAAGATCGGAGAATGGAAGCAAGCCTACATTGAAAGATTTTAATGATCAACTGGTCCAAATCTCTAAAAATGCCGGATTCAGGCTCACGATGGATATAACACTGCTGGAATATGCAGGCTATTTGAAAGATTACAACAACACGTTAAACTCATTACAGAAAGAATATGCCAAGTACCGTAAATAACGTTGATTTGGTGCCTAAAGAGGCGCTCAACGAATTAAAAGAACTGGATAAACAGATACGAAGTACCACCGTGTCCCTTAATGGTTTGCTTGATCCTATTGCCAAAATAGTAACCAACCTTTCCAAAGCAACAAACAGTGTGGAGGGGTTAAGAAAAGCGGAAGGTGATTTAGGAAAGACCACACAGCAGACAACAAAGATACTGGATGAAGATGCAAAGCTACTGAGACAACGAGCACAGCTCATAAATCGTATAAATGCAACTCAGAGCATTGCTGCACAAGAAGTAGCGCAATACAGAGAAGGCCTACGCCAAATCAATCAGGAGCAACGAATCCAAGCGAAAGAGGCTTTAGCTGCCGCAAACAGTATCGAGCAACTTCGAGCACGCGTTGCATCACTAAAGCAGGAATGGGCCAAAGCTGATATGGGGTCCGCAAAATTTAAACAGCTCTCAAAAGATTTAGCCAAAGCAAATGCTGATTTATCCAAGGCTGAAGCCAGTGTTGGTATATACAGCCGAAATGTAGGTAATTATAGTAGTGCATTTAGCCCTCTTAAATTACAGGTTCAGCAAGTAGCCAGGGAATTACCATCGCTGACAATTAGCGCTCAGCAATTCTTTTTAGCCATATCCAACAACTTGCCGATGTTGACAGATGAATTGGCCAGAGCAAAGCAGAAAAATGATGAATTACGTAAATCTGGAGAAAAGGGTGTTCCGGTTTGGAAACAATTGTTGTCGGCCATTGGATCGTGGCAAACACTACTTGTGGTTGGCATTACTGTTATTACGGCATACGGCAAGGAAATCGGTGCCTTTTTCAAGCAGTTGTTTACAGGTAAACAGGCGACCATTGACTTCACCAATGCCAACAAGGCTATGATTTCATCATTGATGGAGGAACAGCAGAAATTAGATTCGATGTATTCCACGCTGAACCGATTGCAGAGCGGCACACGGGAATACGAAGCGGTCAAGGCCGATATTATAAACCAGTTCCAGGAATATATCAGCAAATTGGGATTGGAGTCGTCCGAAATCAACAATCAGATAACGCTATACAATAAGTTGTCAGAAGCCATCGCCCAAAGCGCATTACAGAAAGGGTTGGCACAGGCTCAATCGGATGCGACTGAAGAGTTTACAAAAAAATGGAGTGAGTCTATTAATAAAATACGTAATGTATTTGTAGATAAATTCGGAGACAATGAAAAAAGCAATGAAATGTTCCAGAAATTCCGTGATCTGCTTTTCAGATCACAAGGAGATATCACCAAGGAATTAGAACCATATTATAATCTGTTTAATAGGCAAGCGATAGGTTCAAATGGAATGATGGGATTTGCGCTGATAGATGTAAATGATATTGAAGAATTCACCAACATTGTGAAATCAACCTTTTCTTCATACAACGCAAGTATGAAAGAGGCAGAGGCCATTTATGGCACACTTAATTCCAAGACTAAAGATCATGTAGGAATTTTGCAAGGATTGCAAAAACAGTTAACCGCATTACAGGCCCGCCGGGATGCTGCACAGAGTGAAGAAGAGATTGAAAGTATCAACAAGGAAATGAAAGCCATACAGGCCAAAATAGACAAATACACGGATTTAGGGATAATCACCAAACAGCCGGCAAAGCAAATGCGTGACTTGGCGAAAGCCGAGGAAAATGCCGCACGTGAATTACAAGAATTCCGGCAGCAACAATCCGTAGATAGCAGTGAGAAAGCATATCAAGATGAGAAAGAGTCATACGCAGACCGTCTCGCTGCATTAGAGGATTTTATCGAACAATCCAAAAAACTAATTCAAATGCAGGCCGATAATGAAATATCGGAACTGAGAATCAATACCGCCGAAGAATTAGGATTAGATTTAAACAACCCGGAAGATTATGCCAAAGTCCTACAAGCAACAGCCAATCGGGAGCTTGTGATCCGCGAAAAAATGGAGGCTGAATTTACGAAGATTACGAACGAAGGAGCTGAAGCAAGGAAGGACATCATAAAACAGGAGGCGCAGGATCGGATCGATACTCTTGAATCCAATTTAAAGGATGTAATGTTAGGAATAGATGAGACGGAAGCACAATTAATCAAAGGAGAGAAAATAAAGTATGAAATATCGGTTGAAATAGCTGATGGGAGTACCCAAAAGGCCAAAAAAGCATTGGAGGAGTTCAATAAAGAAGTAAAAAAGATACAAGATGACGCTAATAAAAAACGCTTACAGGCAGCCGTTGATACGGCACAGAAAATATTTGATGAAACAGTTAATGCCCTGAAAGATGGCCTGGCAGAAGAAGAAGATGTAAATGAAGCTCGTCGAAGATTACAAGAGGCTTTACTTGCATTAATGAAAAATACAAACAAAGAAGGTCTGGAGGACAGCGAACAAACAGGAGAAGATTGGAAAGAGAACTGGAAGAGATATGTATCAATGATCTTAACAGCAGCTCAAGATCTTGCAGGTTCTTTGTTTGAATTGTCGCTATCACGTTTGGAGGCTGAATCAGAAGCTAATCAGGAATGGGCCGACGAGCAGACTGAACGTGTGGAGAAAATGGAGGAATCCGGAGCCATATCAAAAGAGCAAGCAGAAGCTCGCAAAGAAGCGATAAGACAGAAATCGGAAGAAAAAGAAAAGGAGATCGCTACAAAACAGGCCAAGATCAAAAAGCAGCAATCTATTTTCAATATTATCGTAGATACTGCAACCGCCATTATGGCCGCTTGGTCATACGGGCCAATTGTCGGAGCTATACTAACTGCTCTGATTGCTGCAACAAGTGCCGTTCAGCTGGCGACGGTAATGGCAGAGCCTATCCCACAATACGCCAAGGGTACGCAGGATCACCCGGGAGGTTTGGCTATTGTCGGTGATGCCGGACGTTCCGAAATCGTCCGCACACCGGGCGGAGGATTGTACCAAACACCGTCCACTGATACGCTAGTAAATCTACCGAAACATTCAGTTGTTTATCCTTCTATTGAGTCGGCAATGAAAGATATTGATGCTATTACTCCACGTTTAGAGGATTCAATGCAACTCTTGCCAAGATTGAACGGCACACGGCACGAAGGGACTGTGATAAACTTTGACGTGGATAAGATCACATCCGCACAGGATCGTAGTACACGGGTCCTGAATCAGATTTTGTACGGCGTGAACAAAGACCGGGCAAACCGCCGTTATTACGCAATGAAAGCAAATATCAGACACACTAAAACAATGAACTGATGATAGTACAACCAATTGTAAAATATACGCTCACCGATACAGAAGGAGTGGTTGTGACAGCTGGAGCGGAAACCGACATCACCAACGATGTAGGCAGCTGGCAAGAATTGGAAATCGAACAGAAACGAGAGGATACCTCCGGGGTAATATCGGAGGTGTCATTCCCTATAACGTTCCATTTCCGGGCAAAAGAGATCATAGATGCGTTATTTGAGGCAAAAAGTTTCTATGCACAGGCCGTATTCAAAATATACCAAAGGGCCGATTATTCAGATGAATATACACTACTGAAAAGCATGCGTCTGGACTTTTCCACATATTCGGCTACAAAAGACAGCACGGAGCTTGAAAGCATTAGCGATGACTTGGCAGAGTATATCAGTTCCCGCAAAAGCACATCATATGACATCAACGTCAGTGAAATTGCCGATACGAGTAAGAAGTGGAACTACAAACGTATGAACCTTATTGATGAGGGATCATGGACAATACCAACGTGGGATGGAAAGACTGAAGGTGATAAATCGGCATATTCGTTTGAATGCAATAACAGGGAAATAACAACTATTACAATGAATTCCAATGAAGTAGAAATGACACCTGGAGGGGCTGAGAATATATTCCAGACACAAACGATAGAATCTTCACAATATTTAAGTTTAGAACCCATCATACATCTGAATACTTTTTTCTTCCAATCGTGGGAAAAGGGTTCTTTAAATCCATTTACGCTGAAATTTAAAGGTAAGTTTTATGCCAAACTGCAAGACAATAAATATCCGAATGACGAACATCTTGACAATGTATCAATTGTATTGCTATGGGGGTCTTCAAGTAATGACTATACAATATTAAAAGAATGGAATCCTACAATAGACAATGACATTGCTTTATGGGATATAGATTATACGACTTATGGTGATTACGATATAGCTAAAGTGCAGGGGCATCCGAATTTCCCAGGGCTTTACCTTAATCCTGGGGAAATGTTGGCATTTGCGGTTAAGAATCTTAATTCAATTGTAGTATTAACCCCAAGATACACTTTGTTTTGGGCCGATCAGGAAGATGGAGACCCAACATTTACAATGACCTATGTCGGAAAAGCGACAAATCCGATTGTACCGCTCGATGTCATAAAGCCTGAAACGCTGTTGCAAAAATTCATCGATCTGATGACAGAGCAAAACACAAATAATCGCACATACACATCTGCTATTGATTGGGGAAGTCTGTATCCGTCCGGTATGGTGACAAGAATTTGCGCCGCTGAAAGTGTCCGACAGTTTGAGACTGCCGTATTACACGGCAAATTCAACGATTTTACCGACTGGATGCGTACTTTGGGGTATGAATACGGTATAACCGGAAATCATATCGAATTCAAGCCGCGAGATGCCTATTTCCAGCGTGAAATCACTGCATTAACATTAGATAGCAGCGATGTATCTGAATTGGAGACACAGGCAGCAGGAGATTACGCATATACCAATGTACGGATCGGATATGATAAACAAGATTACGACAGTATTAACGGACGTGCGGAGGTGAACGGTACGTTTGAATACACGACCGGATATTTGAACAGGGAAGAAAATACATTGGAGTTGATCAGTCCTTACCGCGCCGATTCGATAGGCTTTGAATTGTTGTGCAGGGAGGTTTACAAATCAGATTCTACAGATACGGATTCTGACAATGATATTTTCTTTGTTGCACTGGTCGATAATGGGACTGATTACATAACGTATGAAATACAGCGTATCGTTGACAACAAGACTGGAGTAATTATGTTCAACGCCCCGTTTTGCCCCTATTTTTTGGCTTTAGCCAACAAAAGCCTTATAGGCATATCAACAGATAAGCTAACCTTTGCCAGTACGGATATGAATAGGGAGGCTTCAATTCCACCTACGAACATTTACGGGAATATTACCATAGATCAGCAGTTGTTCAAGCCGGTGAAATATACGGTTTCGACGGGTAATTTGAAAGACCTGCCAACGCCTGATACGTGGAATGGAATAGTCTCATTTACAGTAAATGATGTAACAAAATCCGGTTTTATATCCAGTATCACGAAAAATTATTCTACTGATAGT
>QRFC01000475.1_pt1 | contig 40297 bp, 35 predicted proteins | sample 1861061 | NCBI WGS metagenome assembly QRFC01 (sample SAMN09711282, study PRJNA482702) | Human gut metagenome, whole genome shotgun sequencing project.
TGGTCTCGGCGCAGCCGGCGCAGGAGCCGGAGAACTCCAGCATGGGCTGCTTGAACTGGCTGCCCTTGACGGTGTTGTCCTGCATATCCTTCTTCTCGGACACCTCGGCCACGCAGTAGTCGAACACGTCCTGCTGGGGCAGCTCGCCCTCCTGGGCGACCATGGACAGGGCGTTCACCGGGCAGGCGCCGATGCAGACGCCGCAGCCCATGCAGTCCAGCGGGCTGATGGCCATGGTGAACTGATAGGTGCCCTTGCCCTTGCCGGCCTTGACATCCACGATCTTGGCAGCCTCGGGGGCCTTGGCGGCCTCGTCAGCGGTGAGGGCGAAGGGACGGATGGTGGCGTGGGGGCAGACGTAGGCGCACTGGTTGCACTGGATGCACTTCTCGGCGTCCCAGGTGGGGACGGAGACGGCCACGCCGCGCTTTTCATAGGCGGCGGCGCCCAGCTCGAACTGGCCGTCCACATGGTCCACGAAGGCGGAGACGGGCAGGCTGTCGCCGTCCATCTTGCCCACGGGCTCCAGGATATCCTTGACCATCTTCACCAGCTCGGGCTTGCCCTTGAGCTCCTTGGCGGGCTTGGTATCCACGGCGTTGGCCCAGTCGGCGGGCACGTCGATCTTCTTATAGGCGGTGGCGCCCAGGTCGATGGCCTTGTAGTTCATGTCCACGATGTCCTGGCCCTTCTTCAGGTAGGAGGCCTTGGCCTTCTCCTTCATGTAGGTGATGGCCTCCTCCTCCGGCATGACCTTGGCCAGAGAGAAGAACGCGGACTGGAGGATGGTGTTGTTGCGCTTGCCCATGCCGATCTCGATGGCCAGGTCAATGGCATCGATGGTGTAGAGCTGGATGTTGTTCTGGGCGATATAGCGCTTGGAGGCGGCGTCCATGTGGTGGTTCAGCTCGTCGAAGTCCCACTGGCAGTTGATCATGTAGACACCGCCGGGCTTGACATCCTGCACCATCTTGAAGCCCTTGGTCACGTAGCTGGGGTTGTGGCAGGCCACAAAGTCAGCCTTGTTGATATAGTACGGGCTGCGGATGGGGTGATCGCCGAAGCGCAGGTGGCTGATGGTCACGCCGCCGGTCTTCTTGGAGTCGTACTGGAAGTACGCCTGAACGTACTTGTCGGTGTGGTCGCCGATGATCTTGATGGAGTTCTTGTTGGCGCCCACGGTACCGTCGCCGCCCAGACCCCAGAACTTGCACTCGATGGTGCCGGGGGCCGCGGTGTTGGGACAGTTCTTATCCTCGGGCAGGGACAGGTTGGTGACGTCGTCCACGATGCCGATGGTGAACTGGCGCTTCATCTCGGCCTTGGCCAGCTCGGTGTAGACGGCGAAGACAGAGGCGGGAGGCGTGTCCTTGCTGCCCAGACCGTAACGACCGCCGATGACGGTGATGTCGTTCCGGCCGGCGTTGGCCAGGGCGGTGACGACGTCCTGATACAGAGGCTCGCCCTGGGAGCCGGGCTCCTTGGTGCGGTCCAGCACGGCGATCTTCTTGCAGGTGGCGGGGATGGCCTCCACCAGCTTTTCGGCGGCGAAGGGGCGGAACAGGCGGACCTTGATGAGGCCGACCTTCTCGCCGTGGGCGTTCAGGTAGTCGATGACCTCCTCGGCTACGTCGCAGATGGAGCCCATGGCAACGATGACGCGGTCAGCGTCGGCGGCGCCGTAGTAGTTGAACAGCTTGTAGTCGGTGCCCAGCTTGGCGTTGATCTTGTCCATGTACTTCTCCACCACGGCGGGCAGAGCGGTGTAGTACTGGTTGCAGGCCTCGCGGTGCTGGAAGAAGATGTCGCCGTTCTCGTGGCTGCCGCGCATATGGGGATGCTCGGGGTTCAGGGCGTGGCGGCGGAACTCGGCCACGGCGTCCATGTCGCACATATCCTTCAGATCCTCGTAGTCCCAGACAGCGATCTTCTGGATCTCGTGGGAGGTGCGGAAGCCGTCGAAGAAGTTGATGAAGGGGACCTTGCCCTCCAGCGCGGCCAGATGGGCCACGGGGGACAGATCCATGACCTCCTGGACGTTGCCCTCACACAGCATGGCGAAGCCGGTCTGGCGGCAGGCCATGACGTCGGAGTGGTCGCCGAAAATGTTTAGCGCCTGAGTGGACACGGTACGGGCGGACACGTGGAACACGCAGGGCAGCTGCTCAGCCGCGATCTTGTACATATTGGGGATCATCAGCAGCAGGCCCTGGGACGCGGTGTACGTGGTGGTCAGGGCACCGGCGCCCAGAGAGCCGTGGACAGCACCGGCGGCACCGGCCTCGGACTGCATCTCGACGACCTTGACCTTGGTGCCGAAGATGTTTTTCAGACCGTTGGCGCTCCACTGGTCCACGAAGTCCGCCATGGGGCTGGACGGGGTGATGGGGTAGATGGCTGCGACCTCGGAGAACGCGTAGGAAACGTGCGCCGCGGCGTTATTGCCATCCATGGACTTCATTTTTCTTACCATAATGAGCCTCCTTACATTATATACTTCCGTACCGCCAGAAGGGCGCAAAGACCCCTTTGTACGGAATGTTAGGCACCGTCATAGTAGCACAAAAAATCCGGGATGTAAACCCACATTTTCGTGATTTGTGCCACGATAAAACTTTTTTAGCGCCATGCACAAAAATTCTCACGGCGGCGGGACAGGTTCATGCACTCCGCGCAAAAGGCAGGGGACTTTTTTGAAAAAAGTGGCTGTTCACGGCGGGAATTTTGTGGTAAAATGTACGGTGCTATAAAATTAGTGTAAAGGGGGCGCTGTCCATGATGGTGACGGTACGGTCGCTGGGCCTGACGGGCATCACCGGATATGAGGTGTCGGTGGAGTGCTTTCTGTCCGGCGGACTGCCGGGGTTCGACGTGGTGGGCCTGCCGGACGCGGCGGTGAAGGAGTCGCGGGAGCGCGTTCGGGCGGCGGTGAAAAACTGCGGGGCCAAGTTCCCCGTCAGCCGCATCACGGTCAATCTGGCTCCGGCGCGGGTGCGGAAGGAGGGCACGGTGTACGACCTGCCCATCCTGCTGGGCATTCTGGCCGCGGCGGAGGAGATATCTCCCCTGCCCCAGGGCGCGGCGTTTTTGGGCGAGCTGAGTCTCTCCGGCGCGCTGCGGCCGGTGACGGGCGTGCTGCCCATGGCGCTGACGGCGGCGCGGCTGGGCATCGATACGCTGTATGTGCCCGAGGCAAACGCCGCCGAGGCCACCCTGGCCGACGGGCTGACCGTGTACGGTGTGGCGGACGTGGGACAGCTCATCGCCCACCTGAAGGGCGAGCAGGTCATGACGCCGGCGCCCCGGTGGACGCCGGGACATCAGGACCGGCCCCTGCCGGATTTTGCCGACGTGATGGGACAGGAGAATGTGAAGCGGGCGCTGGAGATCGCCGCCGCCGGCGGCCACAATGTGCTGCTGGTGGGCTCGCCCGGCGCGGGCAAGTCCATGCTGGCCCGGCGGCTGCCGTCCATTCTGCCGGACATGACCCGGGCGGAGGCCCTGCAGACCACGGAGATCTATTCCGTGGCGGGCATGACCGACCCGCGGCACCCGCTGGTGGATACGCGGCCCTTCCGCAGCCCCCACCACACGGCGTCCACCGTGTCGCTCTCCGGCGGCGGGGGGATACCCCGGCCGGGAGAGATATCCCTGGCCCACAACGGCGTGCTGTTTCTGGACGAGCTGCCGGAGTTCAGCAAGGCGGCGCTGGAGACACTGCGCCAGCCGCTGGAGGACGGCTTTGTGACCATCACCCGGGCCTCCGGCTCCCTGACGCTGCCCAGCCGCTTCATGCTGGTGTGCGCCATGAACCCCTGCCGCTGCGGCTGGTACGGCCACCCCTCCGGACGCTGTACCTGCTCGCCCCAGCAGGTGGAGCAGTATATGCAGCGCATCTCCGGCCCGCTGCTGGACCGGATCGATATGCACATCGATGTGCCGTCGGTGGAGTATGAGGCCATGCGCCGCAAGGAGCAGCCGGAGCCGTCATCGGCCATCCGGGAACGGGTCAACGCCGCCCGCGAGGTGCAGAAAAAGCGCTTTGCCGGGACGGAAGTGTCCTGCAACGCTTACATGACCCCCGCCATGATCGGAACATACTGTGCGCTGGACGCCGCCGGAGAGAAGCTCATGCAGGGCGCCTTCGACCGTCTGGGGCTCACCGGCCGCAGCCACGACCGCATTCTGCGCATGGCCCGCACCATCGCCGATCTGGAGGGCAGCGAGCGCATCGAGGCAGCACATCTTGCCGAGGCCATACAGTACCGCAGCAGCAGTACACTGAAATGACGGCGGCATCTTTTCCGCCCTGCCATCGTCAAGCCTCCTCGACGTATACCCGATACGCCGTCGTCAGCTTGCCATCGGCAGGACGAAAAATCTCGCCGCCGTGGCGGGATACATTTCCGCCCTGCCATCGTCAAGTCTCCTCGGCGTATACCTGATACGCCGTCGTCAGCTTGCCATCGGCGGGACAAAAAATCTCACCGCCGTGGCGGGATATTTTCCGCCCAGCCATCGTCAGACCCAGTACGCCGCCGATAAACGTCCGTAGGGGACGGCGTCCCGCAGTGGAGCGCAGCGGAACAAATGCCCTTGGGGTACGCCGTTCCGTTGTAGGGGCGGACGAAGCTGCCCGCCCGCCGTCCCCATATCTGTACACCAACAACAAGGAGAGAACCATATGCACGAGATCATTCTGTGCAAGCTGGGCGAGGTGGTCCTGAAGGGCCTGAACCGCCGCAGCTTTGAGATGAAGCTGATGAGCAACATCCGCCGCCGCACCCAGCGGTTCGGCAAGTGGAAGATATATTCCCGCCAGTCCACTATCTATGTGGAGCCGGCGGAGGAGACCTGCGACATCGCCGGGGCTTACGCTGCCTGCAAGCAGGTGTTCGGAATCATCGCCATCACCCGGGCGCTGCCCTGCGAGAAGAGCAAGGAGGCTATTTTCGACACGGCAAAGACCTATCTGGGCGGTGCGCTGACCGTGGCTAAGAGCTTCAAGGTGGAGAGCAAGCGGGCGGACAAGTCCTTCCCCATGGGCTCCATCCAGCTGAGCCAGTGGGTGGGCGGCGCGCTGCACGACGCCTTCCCCCACCTGACGGTGGACGTACACCACCCGGAGCTGACGGTGTACATCGAGGTACGGGAGGACGCGGCCTACGTCCACGGCCCCGCCGAGAGCGCCGCGGGCGGTCTGCCCCTGGGCATGGGCGGCCACGCGGTGAGCCTGCTGTCCGGCGGTATCGACAGCCCCGTGGCCAGCTATATGATCGCCAAGCGGGGCGTACAGCTGGAGATGATCCACTTCGCTTCTCCGCCCTATACCGGCGAGCTGGCCCGGGAGAAGGTGCTGAAGCTGGCGGAGGAGCTGACCCCCTGGTGCGGCCGGCTGGCGGTGTTCATCATCCCCTTTACCGAAATTCAGGAGGAGATACGCCGCAAGTGCCCGGAGGATCACTTTACCCTGATCATGCGGCGGTTCATGATGCGCCTGGCCAATATGCTGGCGCTGGAGCTGCGGTGCCGCGCCCTGGTCACCGGAGAAAATCTGGGTCAGGTGGCCAGCCAGACCATGCAGGCGCTGGCCGTCAGCGAGGACGTGACCACCATGCCGGTGCTGCGGCCCCTGATCGGCATGGACAAGGAGGAGATCGTGAAGATCGCCCGCCATATCGGCACCTTCGACACGTCCATCCTGCCCTATGAGGACTGCTGCACCGTGTTCACGCCCCGGCACCCCAAGACGAAGCCCAGCGTGGAGGAGACGCGGGAGTACGAAAGCGCGCTGGATGTGGAGGGCCTGTGCCAGCGGGCCATGGCCGGACGCGAGATGATCCGGATCAAACCTACGCTATAAGGAGGCGCGTCTATGCCCCGTACCGCGGAGATCATCGCCGTGGGCAGCGAGCTGCTGACCGGCGGCGTGACCAATACGAATGCCGCGTTCCTCTCCCGGCTGCTGACTGCCGCCGGTGTGGAGGTGCTGTACCACACCACTGTGGACGACGACGCGGCGCGGCTGGAAAAGGCCGTGACCATCGCAAGGGGACGGGCAGAGCTGCTGGTGTTCACCGGCGGGCTGGGTCCCACCTACGACGATATGACGAAAACGGCGGTGTGCGCCGCGCTGGACACGCCGCTGGTGCTCCACCAGGAGGTGGTGGAGGATATGCGGCGGTATTTCGACCGGGTGTTCCGCCGGGAGATGCCGGAATGCGATATGCAGCAGGCCTATCTGCCGGAGGGGTGCACCGTGTTCCGCAATCCGGTGGGCACGGCCCCGGGGTGCGTGTTCACCGCCGGGGAGACCATGGCGGCGCTGCTGCCCGGTGTGCCCCATGAGTGCCGCTATATGGCCGAGCACTGCCTGCTGCCCTGGCTGGAGCAGGTCCGGGGACAGACGGTGCGGTCACACACGCTGCATATCTTCGGCCTGACGGAGCCGCAGGTGCAGGAGCTGCTGGATGACCTGCTGCGGCGGGAGGCGGACATGACGCTGGCACCCTATGCCAAGCCGGGCGAGGTGATGCTGCAGCTGTCCGCCCGCGGGGCGGACGAGCGTGCCTGTGAGGCGCGGATGGCGCCGGTGCTGGCGGAGGTAAGGGCCCGGCTGGGCGCGTATCTCTACGGCGCGGACGTGTCCGGACTGGAGGAGACGGTGCTGACGCTGTGCCGGGAACGGGGACTGACGCTGGCGGCGGCGGAGAGCTGTACCGGCGGACTGATCGCCAAGCGGCTGACGGATATCCCCGGCGCGTCGCAGGTCTTTCTGGGCGGCGTGGTCAGCTATACGAACCATGTGAAGCAGCAGGTGCTGCACGTGCCGGAGAATTTGCTGGCGCGCTGCGGCGCGGTGTCGGCGGAGGTGGCCCGGGCCATGGCCCTGGGCGTCCGGGTGCTGACAGGCGCGGACCTGGCGGTGTCCGTCACCGGACTGGCCGGTCCCGACGGGGACGACCGGGGAAACCCGGTGGGCACCGTGTTCGTGGGGCTTTCCGCGCCGGAGGGCGTGACCGTGCGGCATCTGACCCTGGGCGGCGATCGGGAGCGCATCCGGACGCTGTCTGCCCACCACGCTTTTGATATGCTGCGGCGTTATCTTACCAATCTACCGATAGAAGGAGAATAAAACCATGGCAAAGAACAGCTACAAGGCCAACGTGAACCAGTACGCCAACCAGGAGGAGGCCATCCGCAAGGCCAAGGGCAATCCCAATAAGAATATCCATTCCAAGAAGAAGAACAGCAACTACGGCGGGTACACCACCGGCGCGTACATGGCCCAGAAGGTGGCCGAGAAGGTGAACCAGCAGGAGAAGGTGAAGCTGCCCACCTGGCTGAATGTGACGCTGATCGCGGAGTTTGCCGTGGTTCTGGTGATCCTGATCCTGCGCCTGACAGCCTTTAAGGACAGCGCGGTAATGACCCACCTGTCCTCCCTGACGCTGGGCATCACCTGCGGCACGCTGTTCTATATCCGCAAGTACAAGCACACGAAGAAAACCAGCGCCATGTACAGCATCATCACCATTCTGCTGGTGGTCATGTGCCTGATGTACACCACCTTCGGCATTCTGGGCCTGCTGGGCTTTTTGGGCTGAGCGCCCCGCGCCGTAAGGCGCAGACTTTCCGGAGGGAGAAAGGAGCCGAGCTATGGCTGAGCTGACACCCATGATGCGGCAGTATATGGAGGAGAAGGAGAAGCACCCCGACTCCCTGCTGTTTTTCCGGCTGGGTGATTTTTACGAGATGTTCGGGCCGGATGCCCGGACGGCGTCGAGGGAGCTGGACCTGGCCCTGACCACCAGGGACAAGGACAAGAGCAAGTCCGACGAGGAGCGCATTCCCATGTGCGGCGTGCCGTATCACTCCGCCGAGGGGTATATCGCGCGGCTGATCGCCAAGGGGTACAAGGTGTCCATCTGCGAGCAGATGGAGGACCCGGCTCTGGCCAAGGGGCTGGTGAAGCGGGAGATCATCCGCACCGTCACCCCCGGCACGGTGCTGGACGAGGCATGCCTGGACGCGGGACGCAGCAACTATCTGTGCGGCGTGTATCTCAGCGAGACGGCGGCGGGACTGTGCGCGGCGGACATCTCCACCGGGCAGGCCCAGGTGACGGCGTTCACCGGGGCGCAGCGGTTGACGGGGCTGATCAACGAGCTGGGGCGCTTCGCCCCGGCGGAGGCGGTGATGAACGCCGCGGCCTATGATGACCCGGCGCTGACCGCCGCGCTGGAGGAGCGCTTTTCCTGCCGGCGGGAGAGGCTGGCGGAGGGGCGGTTCGACGTGTCGGACGCGGAGAAGAAGGTGCGGCTGCAATTCGGCGATGCGGCGCTGCGGGACCTGCCCCGGAATGAGAGCGCACCGCTGCTGGCGCTGGGCGGACTGCTGACGTATCTCTACGAGACGCAGAAGACCGATGTGAAGCAGCTGGACAAGCTGGAGTGGTACCGGACGGGGCAGTTCATGGAGCTGGACCTGACGGCCCGGCGCAATCTGGAGCTGACGGAGACGCTGCGGGGCAAGGAGAAGAAGGGCAGCCTGCTGTGGGTGCTGGATAAGACCAAGACACCCATGGGTGCGCGGAACCTGCGGATGTGGCTGCAGCAGCCGCTGGTGAACGTGGCGGCCATCGACCGGCGGCTGAATGCCGTGGCGGCGCTGACGGACAACACCGTGGGCCGCCAGGAGCTGCGGCTGGCCCTGACCGGCATGGGCGACATGGAACGGCTGATGAGCCGGATCGTCTACGGCACCGCCGGGGCCAGGGACCTGGTGAACCTGCGGGCGGCGCTGGAGCACCTGCCGGAGGTCAAGCGGTGCCTGACGCCGTTCCGGACAGGGGCACTGGGAAAGCTGGACGAGCAGCTGGAGACGCTGGAGGACATCAGCGGGCGCATTGCCGCCGTGCTGGTGGACGAGCCGCCGTTCTCCGTCCGGGAGGGCGGCATGATCCGCGAGGGCTATGACGATGAGGTGGACCGGCTGCGGGGGATACTCTCCGGCGGCAAGGGGTTTATCGCGCAGCTGGAGGCCCGGGAGAAGGAGAAGACCGGCATCCGTACCCTGAAGGTGGGGTACAACAAGGTGTTCGGATACTATATCGAGGTGAGCAACTCCTTTAAGGACCAGGTGCCGGCGGACTACATACGCAAGCAGACGCTGGTGAACGGCGAGCGCTATATCACCCAGGAGCTGAAGGACCTGGAGCACGAGGTGCTCACCGCTCATGACCGGGACGCGGCGCTGGAATACGACCTGTTCGCCGCGCTGCGGACAGAGGCGGCGGGACAGGTGACACGGGTGCAGCTGGCGGCATCGCTGATCGCGCAGCTGGACACGCTGTGCGCCTTTGCCGAGGTGGCGGCCCAGAACCACTACTGCCGGCCGGAGGTGGACGAGTCCGGGGTCATCGAGATCACGGCGGGACGCCATCCGGTGGTGGAAAAGGTGCGGGGCGACGCATTCTTCGTGCCCAACGACACCCACATGGGCGCAAAGGAGGACCGGGTGGCCATCATCACCGGTCCCAACATGGCCGGTAAGTCCACCTATATGCGCCAGGTGGCGCTGATCGTGCTGATGGCCCAGGTGGGGTGCTTTGTCCCCGCCCAGCGGGCGCACATCGGCGTGGTGGACCGCATTTTCACCCGCATCGGCGCCAGCGACGACCTGGCGGCGGGACAGTCCACCTTCATGGTGGAGATGACCGAGGTGTCGGAGCTGCTTCGCTGCGCCACGAAGAACAGCCTGCTCATTCTGGATGAGATCGGCCGGGGTACGTCTACATTCGACGGAATGTCCATTGCCCGGGCGGTGCTGGAGCACTGCGCCGGGAAGCTGAAGGCCAAGACGCTGTTCGCCACCCATTATCACGAGCTGACCACGCTGGAGCAGGAGCTGCCCAACGTGCGGAACTACAACGTGGCCGTCCACGCCCGGGGCGAGGATATCGTCTTTCTGCGGAAGATCGTCCCCGGCGGCGCGGACCGGAGCTACGGCATCGAGGTAGCCAAGCTGGCGGGCCTGCCGGACACGGTGCTCAAGCGGGCGCGGGAGATCTTGCGGGAGCTGGAGAGCCAGCCCCGGCAGCCCCACACCCCGGCGGCGCGGGAGGACCAGGTATCCCTGGAGGGCATGGCCGAGGGCGCCGTGGCGGATATCATCCGCCGGACGCAGGTAGACGCGCTGAGCCCCCTGGAGGCGCTGAACCTGCTGTATGAACTGAAGAGCAAGCTGCAATAGAAAAGGAGTGAATACCATGCCGCAGATACAACAACTGCCTGCCCATATCGCCGATCTCATCGCTGCCGGCGAGGTGGTGGAGCGCCCCGCCAGCGTGTGCAAGGAGCTGCTGGAGAACGCTTTGGACGCCGGGGCGTCCGCCGTATCCGTGGAGCTGGAGCACGGCGGCATGACGTATCTGCGGGTGACGGACAACGGCTGCGGCATCGCGCCGGAGCAGCTGCCCACCGCGTTTCTGCGCCACGCCACCAGCAAGCTGCGCCGGGCGGAGGACCTGGCGGCTATCGGGACGCTGGGCTTCCGGGGCGAGGCGCTGGCGGCCATCGCCGCCGTGTCACGGCTGGATATTTTCTCCCGTGCGCGGGGCGCCGACAGCGGCGCGTCCCTGCATCTGGAGGGTGGCGTGCCCGGTGAGGTCACGGCCGCCGGGTGCCCGGAGGGCACCACCGTGTGTGTGCGGGACCTGTTCTACAACACCCCGGCGCGGATGAAATTCATGAAAAAGGACAGTGCCGAGGGCGCGGCGGCTGCCGCTGTGGTGACACAGCTGGCGCTCAGCCACCCGGAGGTGTCCTTCAAGCTGCTGCGGGATGGGCAGGAGGTGCTGCACACCCCCGGCGACGGGCAGCTGCTGTCAGCGATCTACGCTGCCCTGGGCCGGGATTTTGCCAAAAGCCTGCTGGAGGTCAACGGCGGCAGCGGCGACGTGCGGGCCAGCGGCTTTGTGAGCAGTCCCGCCGCGGGGCACGGCACCCGGGCGCGGCAGCTGTTCTTTGTCAACGGGCGGCTGGTGAAGAGCCAGCTGCTGACCGCCGCCGTGGAGGAGGCCTACCGCAACCGGCTGCTGAAGGGGAAGTTCCCCGGCTGTGTGCTGCACATCACGCTGCCGGTGAACGAGGTGGACGTGAACGTCCACCCGGCCAAGACGGTGGTGAAATTCGCCGCCGAGAAAGCGGTGTTCGACGCGGTGCACTACACCGTAAAAGACGCGCTGGACGGCGAGGGGCGGCCAAAAGCGGCGGAAAAGCCCTTCTATCAGACCATGACGGCACAGGAATTCCTGAAACGGCCGAACGCGCCAAAGCCTTCGCAGGCGGTGACGCTGCCCGCGGGGAAGGCCATCGGCTCGGCACCCGCAAGACCGGCGGCCACGGAGCCGGTCAGACCCGCGCCCGCTCCCGCTCCGGTCACGCCGGTGATGGCGGTGCATGACGTGGTGTGCCAGCCGGACAAGCCGTTCACGGCGCCGGCCGCGCCGGGCGTGGTGTATCACATCACGCCGCCGGAGCAAACGGCGGAACGACCGGAGACGACGCCCTCCCCTGCCCCGGCCGCGGAGCCGGAGCAGCAGGAGATCGCCATGCCGGAGGGCCCCGCCGCGGCGGAGCAGCCCTGGCGCGTAGCGGGCGAGGTGCTGAAGACGTATATCATCTGCGAGGACGCGGAACGGAACGTGTGGCTCATCGACAAGCACGCCGCCCATGAGAGGATGCGGTTCGACGCGCTGAAGGCGCGCACGGAGCCGCCCATGCGGCAGCTGCTGCTGACGCCGGCGGCGGTGACGCTGGCGGCGGAGGAATACACCGCCGTGCTGGAAAATCTGGAGCTGCTGGCGGACTGCGGATTCCTGTGCGAGGACTTCGGCGACGGCACGGTGCTGGTGCGGGAGGTGCCCGACGATGTGCGGGCCGAGGACGCCGCCGCCACGCTGGAGGAGCTGGCGCAAAAGCTGCGCCTGCACAGTGCGGACCGGGCGGCCCTGCGGGACGAGGTGCTGCACACCGTGGCCTGCAAGAGCGCCATCAAGGCCGGTATGACCAGCGATCCGGCGGAGCTGCGGGCGCTGGCGGCGCAGGTGCAGTCCGGCGCGGTGCGCTACTGCCCCCACGGGCGGCCCGTGGCGGTGAAGCTGAGGGAATATGAGATAGAAAAAATGTTCAAACGGGCGTAAAGCCGCGTCTTTTCCGTTCTGCCATCGCCGGGTCGGCTTGCTGTACACAAAGTACAGCGGCACCGTCCCGTCATCGGCAGAACGAAAAATCCACGACTTTACAGGCCATAACGGCGTCGCGGCGCTTTCCAAAACGAATCGAGGTGAGGACATGGACAACAAGGTCGTCTGCGTGGTGGGGCCCACGGCCTGCGGCAAGACGAAGATGGGCGTGGCGCTGGCCAAGCGCTTCGGCGGCGAGGTGGTGTCCGTGGACTCCATGCAGATATACCGGGGCATGACCGTCGGCACCGCCGCCCCCACGGCGGAGGAGATGGAGGGCGTGCCCCACCACATGGTGGCCGTGGCGGACCCGGCGGAGAGCTGGTCCGTGGCCCGGTACGTCCGGGAGGCGGACGCGTGTGTGCAGGACATCCTGCGGCGGGAAAAGCGGCCGGTACTGGTGGGGGGCACGGGGCTGTATCTGGACGCGCTGGTGCGGGGGCAGGACTTTGCCGCCGGCAGCCAGGGCGGGGAGATACGCCGGGAATTGCAGGAAAGGCTGGCGAAGGATGGCGCGGGGGCGCTGCTGGAGGCGCTGCGGGCCGTGGACCCGGAGAGCGCGGCGCGGCTGCACCTGCGGGACGAAAAGCGCATCGTCCGGGCGCTGGAGGTCTATTACGAGACGGGGGAGACTATCGGGGCGCACGACAGAAAAAGCCGGGAGATACCGCCCCGGTACGACGCGGCGTACATCGGCCTGGCCTTCCGGGACCGGGAGGATATGAAGGAGCGCATCGACCGGCGGGTGGATGCGATGGTGGCACAGGGGCTTTTGCAGGAGGTGGAGACACTGCTGCAAAGCGGCCTGCCCCGGGGCGCCACGGCCCTGCAGGCTATCGGGTACAAGCAGTTTCTGGCGGTGGCCGAAGGCCGCGCCACCGTGGCCGAGGCCATCGCGGAGGTAAAGCTGCGGTCACGGCAGTACGCCAAGCGGCAGCTGACCTGGCTGCGGCGCAACGAGGCCATCCACTGGATAGTATGGGAAAAAACGCCGGATTTTTCGGCGGGGTTACAAAATGCGACAGAATTCCTCCTGTCCGCCGGGGTATGCTGATAGCGGCGGGCGGAGGCAGATATTGTGCATATCGTCCGTACAGACATACAAGGAGTGGACGATCATGCAGAAGACAAACAACTTACAGGATATCTTTCTTACCAAGGCCCGGAAGGAGAACGTGCCGGTGACACTGTTCCTGGTGAACGGCTTTCAGCTGCGGGGCGTCATCACGGGGTTCGACTGCTTCGTGGTGGTGCTGGACAGCGAGGGGCGGCAGCAGGTGATCTACAAGCACGCCATCTCCACCATCGCGCCGGCGCGGAATGTCACGCTGTGGGAGGACGCGGAGTAAGAGAACATAGACAAAGAGGGAAGCCCATGAACAACACCCCAGACAACAACACAAACATCCCGGCGGGGAACAACAAGCGCTCGTCGCCGCTTTTGAAGGTGCTGCCCATCGCGGTGCTGGCGGCGGTGCTGGTGTACTTCGCCGCGCAGGTATACAACTACTTCGCCGATCCGATGACCATCACGCTGGTCTATGAGGCACAGGCGGAGGACGTTATCTCCATGGAGGGTTGGCTGGTGCGGACGGAGGAGCCGCTGCCCGGCCAGACCGGCACCGTGTCCCGGGCCGTGCAGGAGGGACAGCGAGTGGCCGCCGGCGAGACGGTGGCCACGGTGTACAGCGACGACAGCGCGCTGCAGACCGTCAGCCGGATCGAGACGCTGGAATTGCAGCTGCAGCAGCTGCAGTTCGCCCTGACGTCCTATCTGGACCCGGACGCGGCGCTGAAGCTGGACACGTCCATCACCGGCGACATCCTGGCCCTGCGCCAGACGCTGAGCGCCGGGGACTATGCCGCGGCGGAGAGCGACCTGGCGGCGCTGAAGGCCGCCGTGCTGAAGCGGGACCACGGGAGCTATACGTCACAGGAGGAGATACAGGCCCAGATCAAGTCGGTGGAGAGTGAGATACAGCAGCAGAAAGCCGCGCTGTCCGGCGCGAAGACCGTGACCGCCAAGGCCTCCGGCACCTATTCCGCCGTGTGCGACGGGTACGAGAGCGTACTGACGGAGGCGTTTCTGGAGGACGTGATGCCGGGCAAGCTGAACGGCGTGAAGGCGGCGGCGGAGCAGAGCAACGTGGGCAAGCTGATCTACGGCGACACCTGGTACTATGCGGTGGTGCTGCCGGCAGAGCAGGCGGCGGCGCTGAAGGATATGGGCCGGGTGGATGTGCGTCTGGCCAAGGGCTTTGACCAGAGCATCCGCATGAACGTGGTGTCCGTGTCCCGGGAGGAGAACGGCCAGGCGGCGGTGGTGCTGTCCAGCACACGGTATCTGGCACAGACCACGCTGCTGCGTCATCAGGCGGCGGACGCGGTGCTGCACACCTATCAGGGCTTGCGGGTACCGGCCGACGCGCTGCGGGTCAGCGCGGACGGCACCACCGGCGTGTATTGTGTGGACGGCGAGAACGCCTCCTTCCGGCCGATCGAGCTGGTATATCAGGGGGAGGGCTACGCGCTGGTGAAGCCCGCCGAGGGCGTACGGGACACGCAGACCCTGCGCTCCGGCGATCAGGTCATCGCCACGTCCGGCGAGCTGTATGACGGCAAGGTCATCCGATAAACACGGCGGCGCCCGCCGGCGGCGGGCGCACGCGGCTTAGATACGAAAGAGACAAGGAGGCACAAGCGATGTCTATTCGGGAAAATTTGGAAGCGATCCGCGCCGAGATCGACGCGGCGGCACGGGAGACGGGCCGCACCGGGGCGGATATCACGCTGGTGGGTGCCAGCAAGATGAACGATGCCGCCGCCTGCCAGGAGGCCATCGCCGCCGGCATCGACGCCTTGGGCGAGAACCGGGTGCAGGAGATGACCGCAAAGCTGGCGGAGGACGCCTATCGCGGCGCGCCGCTGCATTTCATCGGCCACTTGCAGCGCAACAAGGTGAAGCAGGTGGTGGGCAAGGTGGCCCTGATCCAGTCCATCGGCTCGCCGGAGCTGCTGGCCGAGGTGGACAAGCAGGCGGATAAGCTGGGCATCGTGCAGGATATTCTGCTGGAGGTGAACATCGGCGGCGAGGCGGCCAAAAGCGGCTTTGCGCCGCAGGAGGTGGAAAACGCGGCGGCACAGGCGAAGGAAATGGGCCATGTGCGGGTGCGGGGACTGATGACCATACCCCCGGCGGACGCCACACGGGAAGAAAATGTGGTATATTTCCAAAAAGTACAGGCACTATATGTTGACATAAACAGAAAAATGTACGATAATGGATTAGAATATCTTTCTATGGGTATGAGCGGCGATTTTGCCGATGCCATTCGCGCGGGAGCCAACATGGTCCGCGTGGGCACCGCCATTTTCGGCGCAAGAGACTATTCCAAATAATACGCGGGAGGTATTGCACATGGGCCTGATGGACGAGCTGAAGAAGATCATTCATCCCTACGATGATGAGGATTATGATTATGAGGACGATTTTGAGGAGCCGGTAAAGGAGTCCTCCCGTTCCCTGTTTGACGACCGCAAGGACGACCGCCGTGAGGATCGCCGCAGCGACGACCGCCACAACAAGGTGGTGAACATCCACGCCACCACCCAGCTGAAGGTGGTGCTGGTGAAGCCGGAGCGCTTCGAGAACGCCTCGGAGATCGCGGACCATCTGAAGGAGAAGCGCACGGTGGTGCTGAACCTGGAGTCCACCAACAAGGACGTGGCGCGGCGGCTGATCGATTTCCTGTCCGGCGTGGCCTATGCCGGCGAGGGCAAGATCAAGAAGGTGGCGGCCAACACGTACATCATCACCCCCTACTCTGTGGACATCATGGGCGACCTGATCGACGAGCTGGAGAACAACGGACTGTACTTCTAAAGAAATCATATAACGGAGGGATCGGCAATGTTTACACCCCAGGAAGTTTCCGAAAAAGTATTCCCGAAGGCGTCATTCGGCGGCGGTGGATACAATATGGCGTCTGTGGATGAGTTTCTGGACGCGCTGACGGAGGACTACACCGCCCTGTTCAAGGAGAATGTCACGCTGAAGGCCAAGCTGAAGGTGCTGGCCGAGAAGGTAGAGGAGTACCGTTCCACCGAGGAGGCCATGCGCCAGGCGCTGCTGACGGCCCAGAAGATGGCCGCCAAGCTGGTGCAGGAGGCCCAGACCGAGAAGGAGAAGATCCTGGCCGACGCGCAGGTGGAGGCCCAGGCGGAGATCCATCGGCTGGACGACGAGCGCAGGGCGGCGGAGAAGAAGCTGCAGGCCGCACAGGAGAAGACCGCGGCGTTCATTCGCCGCAGCGAGGAGCTGTGCCAGGCCCAGAGCGCCTTTTTGCAGTCTCTGCCGGAGCTGGACTTTGTGCCGGAGCAGCCGGAGGTCCCTGCTGCCGCGCCCCAGGCCGATGTGGTGTCCGCCATCGAGCAGGATATCCTCAGCAAGTACATCGACGCGCCGGAGGAGAAGGGCGCCGGGAGCGCCGTTACCGATGAGCCCACCATCAAGCTGCCGCCGGTGGACGGCAGCGCCATCCCCAGCGATTTCCGGCTGAGTCTGGATGAACTGAAGTTCGGACGGAATTACAGCGGAAACAAGTAAGCACAACAAAAAAAGGCGGCCTTGCGCCGCCTTTTTTCCACGGAGGAAGACGGTATGACAAAGCCCATCATCGCGCTGCTGTACGACTTTGACAAGACGCTGTGTACCACGGACATGGAGGACTACGCCTTCATCCCGGCCCTGGGATACACCCCGGCGGAGTTCTGGCACAAGGCCAATACCTTCGGCAGGGAGAACCGGATGGACGGGCTGCTGGCGTATATGTACACCATGATCGCCGAGTGCCGCGCCCAGGGCAAGGACCTGAAGCGGGACTTTCTGGTGGCGTGCGGCCGCAGCATGGAGCTGTTTCCCGGCGTGCGGGAGTGGTTTCAGCGGATCAACGCCTTCGGCGAGCGCCAGGGCGTGACCATCGAGCACTATGTGCTGTCCTCCGGGCTGAAGGAGATCATTGAGGGCAGCGGTATTGCCCACGAGTTCAAGCAGATCTACGCCTGCGAGTTCTACTATGACGAGGCGGGTGCCGCCTGCTGGCCCAAGCTGGACGTCAACTTCACCAACAAGACCCAGTTCGTCTACCGCATCAACAAGGGTGTGCTGGACGTGGCCGATGACAAGACGCTGAACGACTCCATGCCCGACGACAGCAAACGGGTGCCCTTCACCAACATGATCTATGTGGGCGACGGGCTTTCCGACGTGCCGTGTATGAAGATGATGCGGTCCTACGGCGGGCAGGCCATCGCCGTGTACCAGAGCAGCAACCGGGCCGGCGTGGAGGACCTGCTGGCCAAGGGACGGGTGGATTTCATCTTCCCTGCCGACTACCGGGAGGGCACGGGGCTGGACGTGACGGTGCAGAATATCATCCGCAAAATGGCCATCAGCGACGCGCTGACCGCTGAGAATGTCCGTCAGGTACAGTCCATCGGGCACACGGAGGTGCCGGGACAGGCGGGGTTGTTTGAATAAAAGGCATAAAAAGAGACGGCCGAGGCCGTCTCTTTTTTATGGGTCTGGATCATGCGCCGAAATAGAGCATACCGTTAGCGCCGGCGGGTTATTCGCCGCAGGTAGCCAGACTTAGGTCTATGGCCAGGGCCAGCAGCATAAAAACCGCCCCGGGCCATTGGCCCGGGGCGGTCTGCACGCTGTTTATTTTTTCTTCTTTTTGCCCACGATGAGCAGCACCACAACGGCGATGACGGCCACGACCACCAGGGTGATCCACAGGCCCATGTTGCTGGTGTCGCCGGTGAGGGGGCTGGCACAGGCGACGCACAGGCTCATGGCCGCGGCGCACACCGCGCACAGCAGCGCGATCAGTTTTTTCATCTTTTTCACCTCATTTTAACGGTTTCTCCATTCCACCGCCGCCGGCGGGGAAATACATACAGGCGCAGGTCTATTGTACCATAGTTTTTGGGTTTTGCAACCCCGGAAACGTGCGCCCTGCCGCAGGGAAAGATCGGCGCCCCCGCCGATGGGCAGGGGCGCTGCGGTTTACAGATAGTTCAGCGGGTTGAGGAACGTGCCGTTGAGCTTGATGCCGAAGTGGCAGTGGTTGCCGGTGGAGCGGCCCGTCGAGCCCATGCGGGCGATGAGCTGGCCCTTGTGGACCTTCTGCCCCAGGGACGCCACCAGACTGCTGTTATGCCCGTAGTACGTCTGATACCCGTTGCCGTGGTCGATGATGATCAGATAGCCGTACCCGCTCATCCAGCCGGAGTACGTCACCGTGCCGCCGTCGGAGGCATAGATGGACGTGCCGTAGCTGTTGCCGATGTCGATGCCGCTGTGGTAGGTGCTGCCCAGCAGGCTTCGATAGCCGAACCGGCTGGTGAGGATGCCGGTGCAGGGCCAGGAGAACGACCCGGTGGGATACCAGGTGGGCCGCTCCTTCGTGCCGCGGAGCTGCTGCTCCGTCACCGGCTGGGACAGCGTCACGCTGGCCACCACCTCGCGCTCCGTCTCCTCGCCGTTGATGTACGTCACGTTGGCGGTCATGTCCGCCTTGCCGTACACGCCGGGGGACGTGACCTTATACTCACCCTGATACATGGACGCGTCGTCGGTGTACTCCACCTGGTACGGCACATCCTGCACGTACCGCTGCCGCTCCACGTTCACCACCGTCAGATAGGGCACGGCGTTGCTGATGGTCAGCACATCGCCCACCCGCAGGATCTTCGGGTCATAGCCGGAGTTCAGCTTCATCAGCGCTTCCACGCTCAGGTCGTATTTCTCCGCGATGCTGTAATAGCTGTCGCCGGAGGTGACGGTGTACGTCACCTCGCCCTCCTTCGTCTCGTTGAGGATCTCGGCGATGTAGCCCAGGTTCATCACGTAGGACGACTCCACGTACTCCTGCCGGATGTCCACTTCCTCCGCGAAGTAGGCGTTCACCGTGTCCGCCGTCTCATAGCCCAGCTTCAGTTGCTCCAGCAGGTCCTCCAGCGCGCCGGAGCGGGTGGTGGCCACCACCTTTTCGCCGTCCACATACAGGACATAGGCGTAATCCACCACGCCGAGGGTGTCGCTCAGTGTCTCTTCAAACTCATCGTCGGAGATCAGCTCGCGGCGGGGGAAAACGCCTGTTTCGGCGGTGAGCAGCGCCGTATCCACGGTGTAGCCGCCGTCGCCGGTGGTCGCGCGGGTGACATCCTCCAGCTCCGCCACCACCTTTTCGGCGGCGCGGCGGGAGGAGACGATGCCAAGGTCCTGACCGTCATAGGTCACCTGAGCGCCCAGGGTGTACAGGGACAGAACGGTGGCCGCGGCGGCGATGGCCATGGCGCCGCACAGGAATGCCACCGGGTGCAGATGCATCTTCTCAAAAAAGTGGCGGCGTTTGCCGCCCATCCAGGTCAGTGCCTTGCGCCGGTTGGAGAAGCCCTCGCGTATGGCGGCGGCCCGGCGCTCCAGGCTGCCGCGGAAGAAGAGGAACAGCTGGGCTGCGCCGTATTCGGATTCGGGGAACCGCCTGTCGCGGTTGGCGGCCGCCAGAGCCCGCGCATTGCTGCGCAGATCGGACAGCCACCGACCGATGCGGCGGAAGCCCGCTTGTATGTTCAGGGTGAACAGATCGTGGTGCTCATCGCAGAAGCTCCGCCAGCTCATTAAATTGTCACGCCACAGCTGCCACAGCTCCGATAGGGTCATGTGCTCCCGGTTGGGGTCGCGGCCGTCGGCTTTTTTCTGTTGTTGATCCTGCGTCATGGTGTAAGCCCCTAAAAGTTACAAATAGTTACAAAGCGTATGATACAATGATTTTCCCCTCACGTCAAGGATTAAATTGTAAACAAACCTTGCTGTGAAGAGAAAACCTTATAAAAAGGGGCTTTAATGGGGGGAAACGGCGGGTTTTCGGAAAAAACTTTTTGATGAAAAGCGACGGGACAGTGGCCGGGGCGGTCAAACGCAGTCTGTATTGTTCCTGATAAAATAAAAATCCAAGCCCCGAAAGGGGGCTTGGATTTTTTCTTTTTCAAAGCTGCTTGTCCAGGGAACGGATCAGCTGGGCAATGGCGTTGTCGCGGCAGTCGGGCAGGCGGCGGACGCCGGGTGTGTGCAGCACCTGGGGAATGGCGTTGGCGGGGGCGTAGCCCTGGCCGGCCCAGGTGAGCATACTGATGTCGTTGGCGTGGTCGCCCACGCAGATCACGTTTTCCCGTGCCACATCCAGCAGGTCCGCCAGACGCCGGACCATGCCGCCCTTGTTGGCGCCCTTGGCTGTCAGTTCCACCAGGGTCACGGCGCTGGGGACTACCTCATAGTCGTGGTACCAGGGCCGGGAGGCCAGAAAGTCCAACAGGGCGGGCAGGTGCGCCTCCTCGGTGGAGAAAAGGGCCTTACTGATGGGGGACGGCACGTCGTCCATGGTGTCTACCTCGATGGACGGCGCGTGGGTGATGTGCATATGACGGCGGGTGACGTCGTTGGCGTTCAGAGCGTGGATGGTGTTGTCATCGTGGTACAGCTCCACAGCCACCTGGGGCAGGGCGGTGACGACCTCCGTGACGTGCTGCCGGACGGAGTCGGGCAAAAAGGCCGTGACCAGATACTTCTTCTGCGGGAAGTCGTAGATAGCCGCGCCGTTGAACAGCACGGTGGGACCGTTCATGGGGATGCCGTCCACAACCGTTTCAAAGGCGGGCTTGGCGCGGCCGGTGGCCACGGAAAAGATGCCGCCGTTGGCCATGAAATACTCGATGGCGGCACGGTTCTCGTCAGAGACGGGAGGCATATCCACGCACTTTTGCAGGGCCTCCTCGGTGTAGACAAGGGTGTTGTCGAAATCGCTGACCAGCAGCAAGCCGTTGAATTTACGCATGATTTACGCCTCCGTGCCGCCGTTGGGCTTACTGCCGCCGCTTCTGCGGCGGGGCCGATGGCGGCTGCGCTTCTTCTCACCGCTCACGGTACCCTGGCCGTCCCCGGCGGGCTTGACTGCCTTGGGTGCGGGTGCGCCGGTGCTGCCAGCGGCGTTGGCACCGCCGTTTCCGCCGCGGCGTCCGCTTCTGCGGCGGCGATCGCCGCCCTCGCGGCGGGGCTTGCCGCCCTCGGCGGAGGCATCGGAACGCGGGGCTTTTTCCGCAGGGGCGGCGGACTTCTCCGCCGTGCGCTTCTCGCCGTCGCCCCGACGGCGGCTGCGGCTCCGGCGGCCGCGTTTCTTTTCACTCTCCGCCGCGGCGTCCGGGTCGAAGTCGCTGAGCAGGGTGATAGTGGGCAGCTCCTCCTCGGCCAGGGGCTCCACATAGCGCTCGGGGCGCTTGTCGGGGACCGCGATTCCCTCGCGGCTGCCTTTGCCGCTCCGCAGGACGCAGACCTCGCAGTTGTGGTAGCAGCGGGGACCGTCGGTGCGGTCATCCAGGCGGACGTTCACAGTCTCCTTCAGCACGTTTACGTCGCTGACGTTGCCGGTGCCGTCCGGCGTCAGAACAAAGGAGTCGTTCTTGGGCAGGCGTTTGACGGCGTCCTCGTAGGCGTCCTGCTCATATTTCAGGCAACACATCAGCCGGCCGCAGGTACCGGAGATCTTGGTAGGGTTCAGACTCAGGTTCTGGGTCTTGGCCATCTTGATGGACACGGGCAGGAACTCGTCCATGAACTGGGCGCAGCAGAAGGGCCGGCCGCAGATGCCCAGGCCGCCGATCATCTTGGCCTCGTCGCGGACGCCGATCTGCCGCAGCTCGATGCGGGCGCGGAACACACCGGCCAGGTCCTTGACCAGCTCGCGGAAGTCCACGCGGCCGTCGGCGGTAAAGAAAAACAGGATCTTGCTGCCGTCAAAGCTGCACTCCACCCGCACCAGCTTCATCTCCAGCTTGTGCTGCTGGATCTTCTTTTTGCAGACGTCGAAGGCTTCCTTCTCACGGCTGCGGTTGTAGGCGGCGGTGTGTTTGTCGTTGTCGGTGGCGATGCGGAGGACGGAGCGCAGGGGCTTGACCACCGCGTCATCGGGCACCTGGTGGTTGCCCGCCGCGCAGTGGGCGAATTCCGGGCCCTGGGCGGTCTCCACGATCACGTCGGTGCCGGCGGGGATCGTGAGCCCCTTGGGGTCGAAGTAGTATTCCTTGCAGCCGCTGCGGAAGCGGACAGAGATCACATCGGTCATAAAAGTTCCTCCCATTTCACGGCGAGGGCGCCCAATATCTGGCCCACGCCCGCATTTTGGTCACATTGTTCGGCAAAGCGCTGACTGGCCGCGCACAGTCCCAGCAGCTGCCGCGCCGTCAGCCTGTCCGCCAGCAGAAGGGATGCCTCCGCACAGGAGGGATCCGGCTGCGCTTTGCCCTGCTGCACCAGCAGGGCTTCGGCCGCGGCGCGCCACAGCTCCTCCAGCTGGGCCTGCAGCGTCTCGCGCTTCAGGGACTGCTCGCGGGAGAGCAGCGCCGTGGTCACCGGCAGCAGACGCCCGGAGGCAAACGCACGGCACAGCTCCGCGGTACCGTCGCTGAGGGGCGCGTCTTCCCCGTCGTATTTCAGCAGAGCACAGCGGGAACGGACGGTCTCCAGCAGGGCGGCGGGAGCGTCGGCGCAGAAGATGAAAGCGGCATAGGGCGGTCCCTCCTCCACCACCTTCAGCAGGACATCCTGATCCCGCTGGTTCAGCTGGCGGCAGTCAGAGACGACGTATACCTTGCGCCGGGCCTCGTTGGGGCGGATGTACACATCCTTACGCAGGGCGCGGACTGCCTCCACCGTCAGCTCCTTGTGCTCTGTATCCAGCACGGGGATCACGTCCGGGTGGATGCCCTCCAGTACCTTGCGGCAGTGGCGGCAGCGCAGGCAGGGCCTGTCCGCCCCCTCGCAGACGTGGGCGGCGGCGAGAAACCGGGCAGCGGCGGTCAGGTCACCCCGGCCCGTCAGGATGACCGCGTGGCTGAGACGGTCCTCCCCGGCGGCGCGGCGCACGGTGCGGGTGAATATGCTGTTTTTCTGGGGCAGCTGGACCATGCGCGTACCTCCCGGTAAAGTGCCTACTAATTCAATGTAATAGTATACCACAGGAGTGGGGGAATAGGCAAGACACAAAATCTTCCCTCCGTTCCGCCGGGAGAAGCGCGCCGGGACGGCGGCTTTGCGGGTGCTGCGCCAAAAAGGACGGAAAATAGAGGAAACGGAAATGTGTTATCGGTTTACGGCGAGTGTCCGCAGAGGAAACAACATTTTTTGTAAAAATATCCGCGACAGGGTTGCTTTTAAAAAAAAATATGACTATAATAAATTGTTCTCAATGTTTGGTACAACTATTTAATATACGGAGGAACTGCAATGAGCAAGAAGTATTGTTACCTGTTCACCGAAGGCAACGCCAAGATGCGTGAGCTGTTGGGCGGCAAGGGTGCGAACCTGGCGGAGATGACCAATATCGGTCTGCCCGTGCCCCAGGGCTTTACCATCACCACCGAGGCCTGCACTCAGTATTACGAGGACGGCCGCCAGATCAACGGCGAGATCATGGCGGAGATCATGGAGTATATCGAGAAGATGGAGAAGATCACCGGCAAGAAGTTCGGCGATCTGGAAAATCCCCTGCTGGTATCCGTGCGCTCCGGCGCCCGCGCCTCCATGCCCGGCATGATGGACACCATTCTGAACCTGGGTCTGAATGAGGACGTGGTGGACGTGATCGCCAAGAAGTCCAACAACCCCCGCTGGGCGTGGGATTGCTATCGCCGCTTTATCCAGATGTATTCCGATGTGGTCATGGAGGTTGGCAAGAAGTACTTTGAGCAGCTGATCGATGCCATGAAGGAGAAGAAGGGCGTGACCCAGGACGTGGAGTTGTCCGCCGAGGATCTGAAGGAGCTGGCCATGCAGTTCAAGGCCGAGTACAAGTCCAAGATCGGCAGTGACTTCCCCACCGATCCCAAGGAGCAGCTGATCGGCGCCATCAAGGCCGTGTTCCGCAGCTGGGACAACCCCCGCGCCAATGTCTATCGCCGCGACAACGACATCCCCTACTCCTGGGGCACTGCCGTCAACGTGCAGTCCATGGCCTTCGGCAACATGGGCGATGACTGCGGCACCGGCGTGGCGTTCACCCGTGACCCCGCCACCGGCGAGAAGAAGCTGATGGGCGAGTTCCTGACCAATGCCCAGGGCGAGGACGTGGTGGCCGGCGTGCGTACCCCCATGCCCATTGCCGAGATGGCTGAGAAGTTCCCCGAGGCCTATGACGAGTTCGTGAAGGTCTGCAATATCCTGGAGGACCACTATCGCGATATGCAGGATATGGAGTTCACCGTGGAGCACGGCAAGCTGTACATGCTGCAGTGCCGCAACGGCAAGCGCACCGCTCCCGCCGCGCTGAAGATCGCCTGCGACCTGGTGGACGAGGGCATGATCTCCGAGCAGCAGGCCGTGGCCATGATCGATCCCCGCAACCTGGATACCCTGCTGCACCCCCAGTTTGACCCCAAGGCCCTGAAGGCCACCGAGCCGGTGGGCAAGGCACTGCCCGCCTCCCCCGGCGCTGCCTGCGGCAAGATCGTGTTCACCGCCGAGGACGCCAAGGAGTGGGCCTCCCGCGGCGAGAAAGTGGTTCTGGTTCGTCTGGAGACCTCTCCCGAAGATATCGAGGGCATGAAGGCCGCCCAGGGCATCCTGACCGTCCGCGGCGGTATGACCTCCCACGCGGCCGTTGTGGCCCGCGGCATGGGTAAGTGCTGCGTATCCGGCTGCGGTGCCATCAACATGGACGAGGCCAACAAGCAGTTTACCCTGGCAGGCAAGACCTACCACGAGGGCGACTGGATGAGCCTGGACGGCTCCACCGGCAGCATCTACGACGGCGCTATGCCCACCGTGGACGCCAATGTGGGCGGCGATTTCGGCCGCATCATGGCCTGGGCCGACAAGTTCCGCCGGCTGAAGGTCCGCACCAATGCCGACACTCCCGCCGACGCCGCCCGCGCCCGCTCTCTGGGCGCCCAGGGTATCGGCCTGTGCCGCACTGAGCATATGTTCTTCGACGGCGACCGTATTGCCGCCATCCGCGAGATGATCTGCTCCGACACCAAGGAGCAGCGCGAGAAGGCTCTGGCCAAGCTGCTGCCCATGCAGCAGGGTGACTTTGAGGGCATCTACGAGGCCATGGAGGGCTGCCCCGTCACCATCCGCTTCCTGGATCCCCCTCTGCACGAGTTCGTTCCCACCGAGGAGCACGACATCGAGCTGCTGGCCAAGGATATGGGCAAGTCTGTGGCCGACATCAAGGCCATCATCGCTTCCCTGCATGAGTTCAACCCCATGATGGGTCACCGCGGCTGCCGTCTGGCCGTCACCTTCCCGGAGATCGCCGTCATGCAGACCCGTGCCGTCATCCGCGCCGCCATCAACGTCCAGAAGAAGCACCCCGACTGGAACATGGTTCCCGAGATCATGATCCCCCTGGTGGGCGAGGTCAAGGAGCTGAAGTTCGTCAAGGACGTGGTGGTCAAGACCGCTGACGAGGAGCTGGCTGCTGCCGGTATGAACATGAAGTACCTGGTGGGCACCATGATCGAGATCCCCCGCGCTGCGCTGACCGCTGATGCCATCGCCACCGAGGCGGAGTTCTTCTCCTTCGGTACCAACGACCTGACTCAGATGACCTTTGGCTTCAGCCGTGACGATGCCGGCAAGTTCCTGCCCGCTTACTACGACAACAAGATCTATGAGAGCGATCCGTTCGCCCGGCTGGATCAGGTCGGTGTGGGCAAGCTGGTGGATATGGCCTGCAAGCTGGGCCGCGCCACCCGCCCCGACATCCATCTGGGCATCTGCGGCGAGCACGGCGGCGACCCCTCCAGCGTGGAGTTCTGCCACCGCGTGGGTCTGGACTATGTGTCCTGCTCCCCCTTCCGCGTGCCCATCGCCCGTCTGGCCGCCGCACAGGCTGCCATCAAGGACGCCAAGTAAGGGCTCGATTTCCCGCATAATACCAAGCGCCCGGCTATCAGCCGGGCGCTTGTGTTTTGGGCGGAAGCATGGTAAAATATAACAATAGATCAACAAAAGCAGACAAACGGGGTCGTATTATTTGCTGGAGGGATCGTATGGAAAGACGAGGGGATAAGATCGATATTGTGCAGAGGGTGTCCTGCTGGATATCGGACATGGCGTTTGCCAGGTTTAAGAGCTTTAGTGATCGTGTGCTGGGAATACAGATCGATGAGATTCCGACTGTGGAGAGCATCCTTATGCGGCAGAATTTTTCGGTCGTATTTTATGCGGCCATTCTGTTTATACTGACCAACGGGATCTACCTGGTCAAGAACATCGCGGCGCGCTCGATGATCCCCATTGACATGGTGCCGCTTTACATGATGATCGGCGGCTCGCTGGCGATGCTGGTGTTTACGATCGCCTATAAAAAGCGTGGAGGAGAATACGATGCGCCGCCGGCGCGGTTTGCGCTGCTGGCCTACTATGGGGTGGTGATCGCCAGCGTTACCGTCTTTATGGTCTCCTGCAATTTTCACCGGGTCGGGTTGTCCATCTCCATGTGCTATCTGTTTGCGATCATGATCGCGCCCACATACCGCCGTGTGGATACCGTGGCGGTATGTGTTCTGATATTGATCAGCTGGTGGCTGCCCGGACAGCTTCCCTACGCGGAGAACTATGATCTGTTCAAGCATTTCCTGCTGCGATTTTCCATCATTGTAGGTTTTATCGTGCTGCGGTCCATCTTCCTTCGGCAGTCTGCCAACGAACGGCACATCAAGGAAATGGGTCACGCTTTCATCAAGCTGGCCTACAACGACGTGATGACGGAAACACTGAATAAAAAGGCGATGGAGAGGAGACGTATGGCACGTTCATTGCCGATAAAACCGCGCCGGAACGGGTCAGCCTCATTATTTTTGACGTGGATGATTTCAAATCGTACAACGACAACTACTCCCACATGAAGGGCGACGAAGCGCTGCGGCGTGTGGCCGGAAGCGTGGTCGGGGTGTTGGCGGCGGCTGACCGGTATCTCTTCCGCTTTGGAGGCGAGGAGTTCGTGGCGATCCTGCCGGATATCGGTGAGGAGGAGGCCCGCCGTATCGCCGGTGCGCTTCTTGACGCGGTGCGCGCCGTGGCTGTTCCAAGGGAGGACCTGCCGGACCGGCACATTGTTACGGCCTCTTTCGGTGTTGCGTGCGGGACAGGCCTGGAATTGAAGGACTTTTCGCTTATCGCAAAGGCGGACAGGCAGCTGTATATCTGCAAAAACAACGGAAAGAACTGTGTGGCGGCCAGCGGCGCCATATACAGATGAGGTACGCAGGCGCCCGGCTATCGGCCGGGCGCTTGTGTTTTGCGGGAAAATATGATAGGATGACAATACAAAGAAGCGGGGGAATATGATAGGATGACAGCACAAAGAAGCAGCAAAACATGATAGAATGACATTACAAAGAGGCGGAAAAACTGATAGGATGACAGCACAAAGAAGTAACAAAGCATGATCGGATGGCGATACAAAAAAGTAACGGAGGGGATACCGCTATGTACGAACTGATACAGCTTACCGAGAGGACGTATTACATCAAGAGCCCCACCAACATCGGCCTCTTCCGGCTGGATGAGAAAAACGTCTGCCTGATCGACAGCGGCAACGACAAGGACGCGGGGCGGAGGATACGGCAGGTGCTGGACGCCAACGGCTGGCAGCTGACGGCGATCTACAACACCCACGCCAACGCCGACCACATCGGCGGGAACCGGTATTTGCAGGGACAGACGGGCTGTAGGATCTACGCGCCGGGAATCGACTGCGCGTTTACCCGGCACCCGGTGCTGGAGCCGTCGTTTCTCTACGGCGGATATCCGCCCAAGGACCTGCGGCACAAGTTTCTGCTGGCACAGGAGAGCGACGCGGCGGAGCTGACGGCGGACAAGCTGCCGGAGGGCTTTGCGTCTATCCCCCTGCCCGGGCACTTTTTCGACATGGTAGGCTTTCGGACGCCGGACGACGTGGTGTTTCTGGCGGACTGCCTTTCCAGCCGGGAGATACTGGACAAGTACCAGATCGGCTTTATTTACGACGTGGCCGGGTACCTGAAAACGCTGGAGCAGGTGCAGGCCATGACGGCGAAGGTATTTGTGCCCGCGCACACGGAGGTGACGGAGGATATCGCCGATCTGGCGCAGTACAATATCCGAAAGGTGCATGAGATCGCGGAGAGGATCGTGGACCTCTGCGCTGTGCCCCGCGGCTTTGAGGACATCCTGCAGCAGCTGTTTGCTGCCTACGGGCTGACCATGAGCTTTGAGCAGTATGTGCTGGTGGGCAGCACGGTGCGGTCCTATCTGGCGTGGCTGAAGGACACGGGGCGGCTGACAGCCCTGTTCGAGGACGGCTGGATGCGCTGGGCGCGGGTGTGAGCGCCAACGGAATACGAAAAAAACAAGCGCCCCTTAGGCCAGGCAGCCTAAGGGGCGCTTGTTTTGCGGCACGTGCCGCAGGGGGGAAGAAATTTGTGAGAGAGGGATGTGTCAGTTAATTGTACTTCTCCAGGTACTTGCCGAACTCCTCCAGACCGGCCTTCAGCACCTGGGGATCGCGGAAGGCGCCGTAGCCCACGCGGATGGTCTTGGGCATATCGAAGTAGTCGCCGGGGACCACCAGGATCTGCTCGGTGGCCATGGCGTCCTTGGCCAGGGTCTCGGAGTCCACGTCGTAGTCATAGTCGATCAGGCAGGTGGTGCCCATGGCCTTGGCGCGCAGGTGCAGATGGGGCTGGGAGGCCACCCAGTCCTCCACGATCTTGCGGTTGGGCTCCAGAATGGAACGGGCGCGGGCCCACAGGGCCTGGTAATGCTCCAGCGCGATTGAGGCGATGATCTCGTCCCAGATGCCGCAGCAGATGGTGTTGTAGGAACGGCGGGTCTTCATGACCTCGTACATCTCGTGGTCGCGGCAGACGATCCAGCCGATACGGGTGCCGGCCATGGAGTACATCTTGGACATACTGCTGATGGAGATGGCCTTGTGGTAGCCGTAGTCCAGAATGGAGGGCATATAGTTCTCGTCCAGCCCGCGATAGACCTCGTCGCAGAGGATCCAGGCGTCGTGCCTGGCGGCGATGTCCACGATCTTACGCAGGCCCTCGTCGTACAGGGTCACGCCGATGGGGTTGTTGGGGTTGGTCAGGACGATCATCTTGGTGTTGGCGTCGCAGGCCTTGTCCAGGGCGTCGAAATCCAGCTGATAGTTATCCTCGGCCTTCAGCTGGACCACACGGGTCTCGATGCCGCTGCCCTTGGGGATATCGTAGTGCTGCTGATAGGAGGGTTTGATCACCACGCAGTTGTCACCCGGCTCCAGCACGCTCATCAGCACCAGGTCATTGGCGCCGGTGCCGCCGTGGGTGATCATCACTTCCTCGGGCTTCACGTTGCCCTTGGGGTAAATGCCGGCCACCGCCGCCTTGATCCGGGGGGAGCCGGTGGCGTCGCCGTGGTGATAATGCAGGCTCATGGTACGCATTTCGTTCAGGAAAGCGTCCAGATCCTCGCCGGTCAGGTCAAACAGCTCGTCCATACGAAGGGCGCTGACGCAGCTGCTGCCCAGATTGATACGGGCGAGAGAGTCCATGGGATTCAGCCACTCTTCCACACCAAACCATGCCAGTTTCATTTTATTGTCCTCCTCATTTCGTCTGTTTTGTAGGGTAAGCGGATATATTCCGCGGGGTTACAGGTCGGCCTGCAAGCCCACGCCCTCGGCCAGTGCGCGGTCGATGGCTACCTTGGCGGCGGCCAGATCCAGAATGTACAGGCCGGTGGCGTCGAAGATGGTGGTCTGCGTGTCGCTGGTGCGGCCGGGGACCTTGCCGTCGATGAGGTCACCGATCTCGCCGGTGATGTCGTCGGCACTGACAACGCCCTGCTTGATGGGCAGCTCCATCTCGCCCACGCGGATGCACTGGGCACGGTCGTCGGCGTAGAAGGCGGCGCCCTGGAAGATGGTGCTCTCGATCTCTTGCTTGGATTCCATGTCGGAGCCCAGGCAGCTCAGATGGGTGCCGGGCTTCAGCCACGCCTTCTGGATGATGGGCTTGCGGGAGGGCGTGACGGTGATGATGGCGTCACTGTCGCCCACGGCGGAGGCCATATCCAGCGCCGGCAGGAACTCCACGCCGGAGGCGTCGATGCCGAAGTCATCGGAGAGCTGCTGGGCAATGTGGGCGGCGAACTGCACCGCGTTGTCGGGGAACATGGGGTCGGCGATGTAGACCTTATCGATGGCCGGACGCAGCAGCAGCGTGGCGGCGATCTGGAAGGGGGCCTGCTTGCCGGCACCCAGAATAAACAGGTGCCTGGCGTCCTTGCGGGCCAGCAGATCCACGCCCAGCGCGCCGGCGGCGCCGGTACGCATACAGGTGACGTAGGAGGCGTCCATGACGCTGACGGGAATACCGGTGTTGGAGTCGTAGACCATCATAATGCCGTTGAAGGGCGGCAGGCCCTTTTCCCGGTTCTCGGGAAAGTTGTTCAGCATCTTCAGGCCGTGGAGCTGTACGCCCTTGATATAGCCGGAACGGATGTCCATGGCGGCGTGCTCGTCCACGAATTCATAGTTGACCAGCGGCCAGATCACGGACTTGCCCTGGGATTTCAGACGATAGACCTCGCGCACCTCCTGGATGACTTCCTTCATGGAGATGACCTGCTTGACCTGCTCGCGGTTCAAAATCAAAACGCTCATATACATCCCTGTCCTTTCGTTTTTTCGGGAGGGCGGAGAGGGGCCGCGCCGGCCGTGCTCCGCCTCAGTTTGATGTCATTGTAACCAGGAGATGTTGCGCCGCGCGTGGGAAAAGCGTTGAATTTCCGTTGTTACTAAACATTTTAGCAAATCATGCCGCGCTTTTCAACAAACGATTTGGTACATCTGCCGCCGGGGACACAGCGCCACTGGACAGACGGCCCGCCCTGGTGTACAATACGGCCATAACACAACACGGCTTTCAACAGGAGGACGGGACGCTATGTACGCGGATATCATCATTAAAAACGGGCGCTGCGTGACCATGTGCGGCGACGGCGGGGCCGACTGGGTGGCCGCGGCGGGGAAAATGATCTGCGCCGCAGGCCGCGGCGATGAGTGGCAGAAGCTGGTGCGCCCCGGCACGCAGGTCATCGACGCCAGGGGCGGCACGGTGCTGCCGGGGTTTATCGACAACCACTTCCATGTGATGCAGACCGCCGTGAACATGATGAGCGTGGATCTGGGCGGCGCGCGGTCCCACCGGGAGCTGGGCGAGATGCTGGCCGCCGCCGAAAAGCGGGAGGGCGCGGTGCTGGGCTGCCAGGTGGAGGAGTCGCAGTTCGAGGAAAAGCGTTTTCCGGACCGGTATGTGCTGGACAGGTATTGCAGCGACAGTCCGGTGGTGCTGTTTTCCAAGGAGTACCACGTCAGCATGCTGAACACCCACGCCCTGCTGTATTATAAGGTGCCCTTCTCCCTGGAGGGCGTGGAGCTGGACAGCAGCGGCCTGCCCACGGGCATTTTCCGGCGGAACGCCAACTATGTGCTGCGCTCCAATGTGCTGCGGAGCCTGCCGGACGAGTTCCGCATGGAGGCCATCCATCTGGCTATGTCCCGGCTGCTGGAAAACGGCATCACCACCGTGGCGGCCATCGAGGGCGGCTGGCTGTTCGACGACCGGGACGCGGAGTTCATCTACGCCCACAGCGGCGAGTTCCCGGTGGATATGCCGCTGTTCTATCAGACCATGGACCTGGCGAAGGTCTGGAAGCTGGGGCTGCGCCGGGTGGGCGGCAATATTATGGTGGACGGTACCCTGTCCAGCCACAGCGCCGCCCTGTCGGCGCCTTACGCGGACCGGCCGGACTACCGGGGACAGATCTTCCTGCCCCAGGATGGACTGGACGAGTTCGTGCAGCAGTGCTACCGGCAGGATATGCAGCTGGCGCTGTACAGCATCGGCGACCGGGCCATCGAGTCCGTGCTGCTGGCCCACGAGAGGGCCATCCGTCAGGGCGGCAGCACCGCCCTGCGCCACCGCATCGAGCACGCCATCATGGCCACGCCGGAGCAGATCGCCCGGGCGGCGGATATGAAGCTGATCTTCTCGGTGCAGCCGGCCTACGCCTATCTGTGGGGCGGCAAGGGCGGTATGTACGAGCGCCGGGTGGGCGAGCGCTATCTGCGCTCCAACGACTTTGCCGCCATGTTCGCCGCCGGCGCGGTGGTGTGCGGCGGGTCGGACAGCGACGTGACGGAGCCGCGGCCCATGCTGGGCATCCACGCGGCGGTGAACCGCGCCGTGCCCCAGTGCGCCGTGTCCGTGGAGCAGGCCATCGAGATGTACACCGTCAACGGCGCCTACGCGCTGTTTGAGGACAAGCGCAAGGGAAAGCTGGCGCCGGGATACCTGGCGGATATCGTGGTGCTGGACCGCGACATCCGCGCCGTGCCCGCAGAGCAGCTGGAGCAGACCGACGTGACCGTGACCATCAAGTCCGGGTCGGTGCTGCACAGCCGGCAGTGAGGTGACGGCCATGCTTCAGATCAGACTGTTTGGCAAGCCGCAGGTCATCTGCGACGGCACGGACATCACCCCGGAGCTGGGCAACAAGGGGTGCGCCCTGCTGTGTATCCTGTTCCTGCGGGGCGGGGACTACTACGCGCGGGAGAAGCTGGCGGCCTACCTCTGGCCGGACAGCGCCGCCAGCGCTGCCAAGTATAATCTGCGCTATACCCTGTGGAAGATCAAAAAGAGCACCGACATCGGCGAGGGCGGGCGGTCGCTCATCAAGCTGGACCGGGAGTACTGCTGCATCGACCGGGCATACGACTATATCTGCGATCTGCAGACCATCGACGAGATCGACCCGGAGACCCGGTCGGCGGACGAGCTGAAGCGGGCGTGTGACGCCTTCGGCGGCGAGCTGCTGGAGGGGTACTATTTCAACCACTGCGAGGACCTGAACGAGCTGATCCTCAGCCAGCGCATCTATTATGAGAAGCGGAAGAACCGGCTGCTGATGAAGGCGGCGGAGCTGTATGAGCAGCGGGATATGCTGCCGGAGGCCGTGGGCATTCTGGAGCGGGTCATGGAATACGAGCCCTACAACGAGCAGTTGGCCCTGCGGCTGATGACGCTGTATGAGCGCGGCGGCGACCGCAGCCGTGCTATCCGGTTTTTCAACGAGTTCCGCAACCGGCTGGCCTCCAATCTGGAGATCTATCCCGGCAGCGCCATCACGCAGAAGTACGCGGAGCTGAAGGCCGCGCCTGCCGCGCCGGAGCCGGCTCCGGCAGCGGACAGCGTTCCCGGCCTGCATGTGCAGACCTACTGCCTCCGGGCGGTGCCCTGCTTCTGGATGGCGGACACGGTGGGGAAGCTGCTGGACGCCGTCGGAAACGACGTGCGGCCGGACGACCGGGCGCTGCTGCGGGTGCTGGGGGCTATACAGCCCGCTGCGGCGGTGTGTGCCGGCGCGGAGGGTGAGGTCACGGCCGCACCGGCGGCAGTGGCCCAGGCGTTTATCCGGTGGCTCACCGGTCTGGCGGCGCGGCAGCCGCTGGCGGTGCACATCCGCCGCGCCGGGGAGATGGACGACATCAGCCGCGGTGTGCTGGAGTATCTGCTGGCGGAGCGCCCTGCCGGGTTGACGCTGCTGACAGAGGACGGCTGCACTCTGGTCGATATGCCCAGCGGAAAATGACGGCGGAAAGTGCCGGAATGCCGGATACATCCGAACTTTAAAGCGCGAAAGCGCCTGGCGAGGTGTTTACCCCGGGTAAATATTTTTGGTGGATATGACGGTTGACGGTGGCTCCCTGTTGTGATATCTTACAGAAAACTTCGGGAAAGGAGAACGCCACACATGATGAAGCAGCTGTACAAGGCATACGCATTTAGCTTTTACTTTACCTATGCGGATGAAGTAAGAGTGATTTGTGGTGCCCGGAAATGCTGCTGATGAAATGAGGATGTTCTCCCCCGGAGACGTACTGACATCAAAGCCGCCCTATGGATCACAGATCCACAGGGCGGCTTTTTTGCAGCCAAATTTTCAAAAATACCCATCAGGAGGAACCACACCATGAAAAAGAGCATCACACGGCGGCTGACGAACGCCCTGCTGGCCGCCGCCATGTGCGTGAGCATAGCCGCCTGCGGCAGCAAGACCGACGACACCAAGACGGACGATACCGGTGCTGCAGGCGGCCTATAACGCCACCGCAGAGATCCCCATTCTGGGTACCTCTGTTACCGAGTACGGCGTGGCGCTGGGTATCGACAACTTCTCCGGCACCGTGGGCGGCAACGTCTCCGGTACCTCCGACCTGGCGCCCCTGACGGAGCAGGCGGATATGATCCTGGAGCTGCTGCCGGAGACCAAGACCGTCGGCCTGCTGTACTGCTCCGCCGAGCCTAACTCCGAGTACCAGGTCCAGGTGGTGGAGGAGTACCTGACCGGCAAGGGCATCACTATCCCGGAGGGCTACGAGGCCATGGAATAAAATTCAGACAGGAAGGTCTGGTGTACCCACATGACACAGCTATTGAACGCGCTGCCCGGCGCTCTGGCCCAGGGACTGATCTGGGGCGTGATGGCCATCGGCGTATACATTACCTATAAAGCACTCGATATCGCCGACCTGACCGTGGACGGCTCCATCTGCACCGGCGCGGCGGTGTGCACCATGCTGCTGCTGGGCGGGCAGAGCCCGTGGCTGGCGCTGCTGTGTGCCGTGCTGGCCGGTGTGCTGGCCGGCGCGGTGGCGGGCCTGCTCCATGTGGGCCTGGGCATCCCGCCCATCCTGGCGGGCATCCTGACCCAGATGGTGCTCTGGTCCGTGAACCTGAAGCTGCTGGGCAAGGCCAACCAGGCGCTGCCCGCCCGCACCACGCACGTGCTGCTGAGTCAGATGGACGTGGGCGGTGCGCTGCCGGTGCTGATGGCCACCCTGCAGAAGCCCAAGCTGCTGCTGCTGGACGAGCACACCGCGGCGCTGGATCCCCAGACGGCCCAGCGGGTCATGGACATCACGGACCGCCTGATCCGGGAGAACCACCTGACCACGCTGATGATCACCCACAATATGCGCGACGCTATCCACTACGGCAACCGCCTGCTGATGCTGCACAACGGGCGGATCGTGCTGGATATCTCCGGCGAGGAGAAGGCCCGGCTGACGGTACCGGACCTGCTGGCGCTGTTCAGCAAGGTCAGCGGCCAGGAATACGACAACGACCGCGCCCTGTTGGCGTAAACGCGAAGCCGGGGACTGCCCGTGAGGACAGTCCCCGGCTCTCTGCCCTTGACGGGCTGTGCGGCGGATGGTATGATGGTGGACGAAAGCGCCGGGACCGTTCCGGCGCAGGGGAGGACGCCATGAAAAAGATAGACAACTGCGAGAATTCCACCGTGCTGGTGGCGCTGCTGCTGGCGGGCATACTGCTGGTCATGGGCGCCTACCGGCTGTTTTCCTGGCTGTGCAGCCGGGGGCTGACGGACACGCTGACCTGGGTGCTGGGCGCGGCGGCGCTGGTGCTGGCGGCACTGGGCCTGCTGCTGGCAAGCCGCAGCTTCCGGCGGCTGAAGGAGCTGCATCTGTAAGAGAACACCCCTGACCGGAAAGGTCAGGGGTGTTCTTTCTTTACAGCTCGAGGGTCGCCGGCACGGCGTCCGCCGGGATGGGGCAGTTGTACCCGGCCGCCGTCCGCTGCCGGAACTCGGCCTTGGCGGCCTCCAGCAGCGCGGGCTGCTCCAACAGATCGATGGCGGCGGCGCACAGCACCTTGCCGGCGTGCACGGTGGCCTTATGGGCCATGGGCGTCTTGTTGCAGGACACCACCTGCCAGCTGTGGCAGGGGACGTGGTTGGGCCACACCGCCACATGGATCTGTGCCGTGGGGCACTGATAGCTGACATCGCCCACGTCGGTGGAGCCGGCGTTGAAGGCGGGGCCCTGATACAGTGGAATCAGGAAGTCGTTGAAGTGGCCGGTCTGCATGGCCTTCACCTTTTCGGCGAAGGCGGGATCGTTCTCCGCGCCTACGCCGCCGGGGACGTCACGCCCCTCGTAGGTGGCGGACAGTGCCTCCATGAAGGCGTGCTCCTCCGCCGTGCAGGGCGGTACGCCCAGCTGGGAGAAGTTGTCGTACAGCACCTTCTCCAGCGCGTGGTTGCACACGGTGTCAGACAGGCCGTCCACGAAGCGGCGCTCGATGGTGGTGTCCGTCATCAGCGCCGCGCCCTGCGCGATCTTGTCCACCCGCTGGTGCAGGGCCATACAGTCCTTGACGAAGTTGGAACGAATCATGTACAGGACGCTGGCCTGGTGCTGCACCACGTTGGGACTTACGCCGCCTGCGTCCAGAATGGAGTAGTGCACCCGGGCGTCGCGGGGCATATGCTCCCGCAGGAACTGCACGCCCACATTCATCAGCTCTACCGCGTCCAGCGCGCTGCGGCCCCGCTCCGGCGCGGTGGATGCCTGGGACGCCAGTCCGTGGAACGTGTAGATCATCTGGATGCAGGAGTTGGTGGAGCCGGTAGTCACCTCGCTGCTGTCGCCGGGGTGCCACGTCAGCGCCGCGTCAAGGCCGTACCACAGGCCCTCCCGAGCCATATAGGCCTTGGACGCCACGCCCTCCTCGCCGGGGCAGCCGTACAGGATGACGGTGCCGCTTTTTCCGGTCTGGGTCAGATAGTGCTTCAGGCCGAGGGCGGCGGCCATGGCCCCCGCGCCCAGCAGATTGTGGCCGCAGCCGTGGCCGCTGCCGCCCTTCACCAGCTCGTGGTACGCGGTGCTGCCCGCCGCCTGCGAAAGGCCGGACAGCGCATCGTACTCCGCCAGCAGGCCAATGACCGGCCCGCCGCTGCCGAAGGAGGCGGAGAAGGCGGTGGGGATGCCGCATATGCCTTCCTCCACCTGAAAGCCCTCGGCCTTCAGCACCTTGATGAACAGGGCGGCGGACTTTACCTCCTGCATGGACAGCTCGGCATAGTCCCAGATGGCGTCCGCCACCTCTGCCACCAGTTCCTTCTTCTCGTCAATGGCGGCCAGCGCCGCCTTTTTTGCATCGTTCATTGTCTGCTCCTTTTTCACAGCACCTTCTTCAGGAAATCCTGAAGGCGGGGGCTCTGGGGGTGATCGAAAACATCGGCGGGGGTGCCCTGCTCGGCGATCTTGCCGGCGTCCATGAACAGCACGCGGCTGCCCACCTCTTTGGCGAAGCCCATCTCGTGGGTGACCACCACCATGGTCATGCCGGACTGGGCCAGCTCCTGCATGACCTCCAGCACCTCGCCCACCATCTCCGGGTCCAGGGCGCTGGTGGGCTCGTCGAACAGCATGACCTCCGGCTCCATGGCCAGCGCCCGGACGATGGCCACACGCTGCTTCTGTCCGCCGGACAGCTGGGCGGGGTAATCGTTGGCCCGGTCCGCCAGGCCCACGCGCTGGAGCAGCGCCATGGCCTTCTGCTCGGCCTCCGCCTTCGGCGTCTTTTTGATCTTGATGGGCGCCATGGTCAGGTTATCCAGCACGGTCTTGTTGGGGAACAGGTTGAAATGCTGGAACACCATGCCCATTTTCTGCCGGTGCAGGGGGAGATCCACCTTTTTGCCGGTGATGTCCACCCCGTCGAAGATGATGGAGCCGGAGGTGGGCGTTTCCAGCAGGTTCAGGCTCCGCAGGAATGTGCTCTTGCCGCCGCCGGAGGGCCCGATCACCGCGATGACGTCGCCCTTGTACACGTCCACCGTGACGCCGTCCAGCGCCTTGACGTCGCCGCCGTTGTAGTATTTCTTCAGGTCCTTGACCTGGATAAGCGTCTGTGCCATCAGATATGCACCTCCCGCTGCTGCTTCCGCTTGCGCTCATAGCCGTTGTTCCGGTCGGCCTTCTTCATTTTTCTTTCAAAGTGGCCGAACACCTTGCTGAGCACGAACGTCATAATGAAGTAGATGATGCCCACGATGACCAGCGGCTCGATGGGCAGGTATGTGGCGCCCTTGACCACCAGGTACTGGGTCATCAGGTCGCCGATGAAGAGCGTGGAGCCCAGGGACGTGTCCTTGATGATCATGATAAACTCGTTGCCCAGGGCGGGCAGGATGTTCTTCACTGCCTGGGGCACCACCACGAACCACATGGCCTTGCTCTCGCTGAAGCCAAGGCTCAGCGCCGCCTCCTTCTGCCCCGGATCCACCGCCTGGATGCCGGAACGGATGACCTCGGACACGTAGGCCGCGCTGTTGCAGATCAGGGCGATGGCGATGCAGAGGAACTTCTGCTTGTTCAACGCCGGGATCAGCATGGGCAGGCCGAAATAGAAAAAATACAGCTGCAGCAGCATGGGCGTGCCGCGGATGATCTCGATGTAGATGGTGGACAGCCACCGCAGCGGCGGTATCTTCGACATCTTCATCAGTGCCAGCACAGAGGCGAACACCGCGCCGAAGGCCACGGTGATGGCGGCCAGCGCCAGCGTGTACGACACGCCGTCGATGAGGAATTTGTCCCAGTATTTCAGGAACAGGGCCGCCAGCTTTTCAAAGTCAATGAATTTCATGGTGATTTCCTCTTACTGTGTATACGGCGGCGGGTACGGCTTTCGTACCCGCCGCGGTGTATATCCGTGTCAGTTCAGTGTCAGCTCCTGTGCGTTCTCGCTCTTGCCCAGCTCTACGGCGTCCTTGTACCAGCCGTCGTAGAGGTTGGCCTCCTTGGCCTGTGCCAGAATGGCGTTCACCGCGTCCAGCAACTCCGTCTCACCCTTCTGCATCATGATAACGTTGGCGGAATACTCGGCCTTCACGTTGAATTCCCAGGTGCAGATGACCAAATCGGGGTTGGCGTCCACGATCATCTCCGCGTTGCCGTAGGCCACGGCCAGCGCCTCGATGTTGCCGCTCTTGAGCTCCATGACGCCCACGGTGATGTCGCCGATAGCGATGGGATTGGCACCCGTCAGCTGCTCCGTCACCAGCTGCATCTGCAGGGAGGCGTTCTGCGCGCCCACGTCCTGACCGGCCAGATCCTCGGGGGAGGTGTACTTATCCGCGTTCTCCTTCTTGATGAGCAGGGCCTGTCTCGTCTCATTTTCACCGGCGTAGTAGTAATCGCTGAGCTCATAGTTCTGGGCTCTGTCCTCCGTCCAGGAGTAGCCGGAGATGCTCATGGGGACGGAGCCGGTGTACACGGCGGTCTGGCTGGCGTCGAAGCCCATAGGCTCGATGGCCAGCTCCACGCCCAGGTTCTCGGCGATGTACTTGGCCAGCGTGATGTCAAAGCCCACATACTGGTCCTGACCGGTTTTGGAGGAGTCCACAAACTCCATGGGGGAGAAGTCGGGGCTGAGGGCCACGGTCAGCACGCCATCGGCCTTGATCTTTTCCAGCGCGTTGGCCGGCTCGGTCACGGTGTCGTCGTCGGTCTTGTCGTCGGTCGTCGTATCAGCCTTGCTGCCGCAGGCTACCAGAGAAAGCGCCATCATCAGCGCCAGAAGCAAAGAAACAAACTTTTTCATGGTCGTATATCCTTCCGTATATGGTGAATATTTATTCATGTATAAAATGTATGTGGTCGGGAGAGCTCATGCCGCGCGGTGCAGGCGGTGCGCCTGTCGTCGTCGCGGCAGTGCCATCGTGCCAACTCCTTTGCTGTGGTGATTTTTCATGGATCGTACCGCCTTTCCGGTGTGCGTTTTCCGGGGATGGGCTTGCCGCCGTCCGGTGCATCTCTCTCGTTGATGTTGCATAATTTACCACCACAGTCCGGGAATGTCAAGGCAAAATTGAATATTTATTCGCAGAATATGTGATTTTGGTGAATATACTTACAGCATCGGCTGAAGCGGCGGGTCATTTGCATCAAAATGACGGGATCCGCCAGCAAAAAAAGAGCACCGCCTTTAGGCCGCCTGGCATAAGAAAACATACGCCGCAAAAGGCGCGTTTCGCGCAGCCCCATCGTTGCACCGCCTTGACAGACATCCAGTATGCCTGCG
>QRFC01000499.1_pt1 | contig 39063 bp, 37 predicted proteins | sample 1861061 | NCBI WGS metagenome assembly QRFC01 (sample SAMN09711282, study PRJNA482702) | Human gut metagenome, whole genome shotgun sequencing project.
GCTGGAGCCGCACATTCGGGACATCAGCTACCGCACCTACTTCCGCAAGCGTCAGATGGCGATTGATGCCTTGAGCTCGGTGCTGTGGGGGTATTCGTCGAAAGAGAGTCTGGCACTGCTGGAGAAGTTTGTGCCGGAGGGATAAGGATGTGATTGTGGTAAAATGAGCCTGCTTTCGAACACAGAAAGCAGGCTCATTCTCATAAATACACAAGCTTTTTGCTTGCTGGTTCCAAATATGCCCGGCAAGGAAAGGACTCTCTTGAATGATGCTTCGATCCACGCCGATACGCGGAGGAGATTACCGGCGACAAGGCATCTCCCGATGAATTTAAGTAAATTAGCGATATAATCCAAAAGCGATTTCAAAGAGTTTTGTTGAAATAAGCATAATAGGGCGTTTCAACTCGAAAGAAGAATTTTGCAAATAACCGGGATCATTAATGTGATTTCCGATAAGCTCTTTATACTCATCAAATTTCTCATAAATAAAGTCCACATCAGCCGCAATACTAAACTCTTCTTTCACACTATCGAGAATTCCTATCTTGTTGCTGATGTCACGGTTGCGCATATTTATACTGCTCGGAGACATCTGGGATAAATCATACATGTCTTCCTTTTCAAATTGAGTGCGAAGATCAAAAAGCAGGCTTGCCAATATTTCTTTTTGTTTCCGGAGATCGTTTTTCCGTTGAACAAGCCAATACGAAAAAACAAGGGCAATTATAATAGTTATGCAGCTTGAAACGGAGGTTTCCCAAAAACTTGGGTTAGTTTTAATGTTATAGAGGATAAGCCCACCAAGACCAACAATAATAACCAAGACCAGCAAAACAAATACCCTAAACTTGGCTTCTGGGGAAAGTCGTTTTTTACTCATAATGCAACACCCTGCTCTTTCAGTGCATCCCGCATATACTGGTAAATCTTAGCGATTAGAGACGGCTCCTCTTCGGATATAAGTTTTATTTTTAAGACAGCTGGATTAAGAGTTTCTCGTGCGAGCCCACCAAAAGACTCCTCTAAGAAAGATGTTGCATAACCGTAACCGCCATCCAAATTAACGAGTAAGTCCTCCTTTTTTTCTTGTGCCTTCTGAAAAGCAGGGGCTAACATAGATCTACGGAAGTCCTCACCAGAAAACTGCCCTTCGCCCACATGACGACCACCAGGCATTTTGGTATACTCATTAGCAATGTTAATGGTAATCATACATATCCTCCTTTTCCAGGATGTCCCAAACGAATAAGGTTCCCTCTAGACTTGTGTTTAATTTTTCCGAACGAATTCCATCGCCGACAACAGTACACTTTCCCTTGTTGGAAACAATACAAAGATTGGAGATTTTGTTATTCCGAGCATCTTCGTATATGCCAGGAAGCCCTTTTCCGCGGTTAAGCTGTTTTGTTTCCGTCCTAAATGCACCGAGTAAAGTAGACTCAATGTATTTTGCATCATTCCCAGCGACCAACTCAGTCATTCGCTCAAGAACCTTTTTGTGTACGGTGGCTGGGATACCCACACCCGTATCCAAAAAGACAAAATGGACACCAATTTGGGTTACCCATGCGGAAACATACCAAAAGCGTTCCATCATCCCATATTGATTCTCACGATACGCATGCTGATGAGTGTTTGTCATGAGTTCAATTAGCATGGGATAAAGTTTCTTGGTATCTTTGATCGTCATATTACACTGTTTCTGGACAAAATCGCAAAATGAACTCGCAAGCTGTCCATCCGCATCAGTACCCGAAGAAATTTTCATATGAGTGGAATCACCAGTAACCTTATGCGGAGAGCTCGATTGCATATAGGAGTAAAATCCTGATCTTTCAATAATGTCCCTTGCATTTTCATCTATGGGAAGGTTTCCTCGACAAGTGATGCGAAACGTCTTTAGTCGCCGCATATTCTTAATCACCGCAATCAAATACATAATCGCATCAGTTGTGATTTCAGTAATATTAGACAAATCGAAGAAAATCGAGTCTTGAACCTTACAATTTCTAATTGTCCAAACAGTTTTATCAAAAAAAGCTACAGTTTCGGCAGAATTCTGAAAAAGGCTGAAAATGTCGGGGGGCGTCAGGGTATGAGTCTGCCTTTTCCCCCGCTGCTGTCGCACCCGTGAAGGAGTGTATACGACGCCGTGCCGAATTGCGCTTTTCTTTCTTCGCGCCATTCGTCCATTTCGTCTTTGCCTGCGAAGAACCATCTTCTTACTTAGGGAGATTTGAAATTGTCGATTCCGTTCTTTTCTGTTTGACATTATTCTAAAATCTCCCCATTTTTTCTTTATCTTTTTTATTATATTAGCACAATCTGTGAAAAAGTGCAAGCATGACACCTCCGTTTGATAACGCTCTTGCTGATATATACAACGATGCACATTGGGCTTGTTGCACAGTATTGTGCAACAAGTGATTTTTCCACAAAATGTAGTAATCACGGTATAAGACCATGTTGTTTGAAAAAGATCTGCAAGGCATGAAGAACGACATGAGTATTGGGACAGAGGATAAGGATTTGTCGTGCGTGTGATATAATCAGCACTCTCCCGCCACAACATTGGCACTGTTTTGCGATTTCGGCGTAAATCCAAGTGTGCTATACTGTGTATGCTCAAAACTATGCCAAGGCGATACGAGTAACACCATCCTACGGGGTGGTGTTATTTTGTTTCCGGTAATTTGGGCAGCCCAAGAGGGAAGGCTTCTAGGAAGCTGACCTCCACATCTTTTCTATCACAGGAGGTATCACGAGTGAAAAAACATGACCTGACCAAGACACATCTCCACAGGGCAAGTCCCGGCATGGCACTATATGCGGCCTTCGCGGGCGTGACCATGACCGCCATGCTTTGCCAGCCTGTCTTTGCCGCCACCGTCTGGGAGAAGGCCAATGAGATCATGAAGGATGTCTATAACCAGATTCTTCTTATCTCCACCATTGCCGCCATTGTCACCGCGTCGGTGGCACTGCTGATGATGAACTTCTCCCGCAGCGGCCGCACCGTGGACGAGAGTCGCGCTTGGCTCAAGCGTATCATCATCACATGGGCGATCCTTAACGGTTTGGGCTTCATCATGTCCTATGTGACGCCCTTCTTCGCAGATGGCAGATGGAACGGATAACGCCAAGCTGCCCGGCTGAGAAAGGAGAGGTGCTATGGGCATATTAGATGGCATCGTAGAATGGATCGCGGAACAGGTCATGTACGGTCTTGACCTTATCAACACCTCTGTGCTGGGGGCTCTGGGCTGCAACATGACCACCTTCCTGCGCTACTTCCCCGCCGCGGAGACGATGTACCACATCTTTGTTGCACTGGCTATCGGCATGATCCTGCTGAACCTGATCTGGCAGCTTTTCAAGAACTACGGTCTTGTGGCCGGTGTGGAAGCGGAAGACCCGGTAAAGCTGACGATTCGCTCTGTGCTGTTCATTCTGCTGGCCTATTTCGCGGATGAAATCGTGGAGCTGATATTGAAGATCGGCGGGACACCCTACGCATGGATCATGTCGTCCGAACTGCCCGCACTGAATTTTGCCGACTTTAACTCGGTCATTCTCACCATCATCGGTGTCTGCGCCAATGGCGCCGTGGCTCTTATTGCCCTGATCCTCGTCCTCATACTGGCATGGAACTATATCAAGCTACTGTTTGAGGCGGCAGAGCGCTATGTGCTGCTGGGTGTTCTGGTATTCACGGCGCCGGTGGCCTTCGCTACAGGTGCGGCACAGACCACCTCCAACATCTTCAAGGCGTGGTGCCGGATGTTTGGCGGCCAGATATTCCTGCTGCTGATGAATGCATGGTGCCTGCGCCTGTTCATCACCATGGTGGGAACCTTCCTGGCAAATCCCTTATCCCTATAGGAGACGATCATGAATCAAAAAATGAAATATATCACAGGGATCGTGCTGTCCGTACTGGTTATATGTGCGTTCACGATCCCTGCCTTTGCCCTGACGGAATCGGATGTGCAGTCTCAGGTCTCGGCTTCCGGTAAAGAAGGCGTGGCCGGAAACCTGTTCGTCTGGTTCTTGTGCGCGGTAGCTTTCCTGAAGATCTCACAGAAGATCGACAGCTTCATGCAGGGCCTGGGCATCAACGTGGGTCATACAGGCGGCTCCATGCTGGCGGAAGCAATGTTGGCCGCACGGAGCATCGCTGCCGCCCGTGGCGTCGCCGGCCGGGGTCGAGGTGGCAATGCAGGCCGTGGCGGGAGCACCGGTGGCAGCAGCGGTGGCGGTGACAGCAACACCTTCCTGCAAGGCGGTCTGGCCGGTGTCGTCAACCGCAGCTTCTATAACGGCGCATACAAGAGCGCTACCGGTACAGGCAGCGGCGGCGTTGGCGGCATGGCGTTCCGCGCCTCCATGACCAAGGGCGGCGATGTTGCCAATAATGTAATCAGCCGTATCGCTACCGGTCGGTCGGGAGCCGGCGATGTCATGTCCGGCAATATGGCGGCAGACGCCCTCATGTCCTATATGGGCTATACAGCGCTGGGTGAAGGTGCGGCGGATATTCCCTCCTTCTCCAATGTGGAGATCGGCGGCGGGCATATCACCGGCACGGAAACCTCCGAGGAAGAACCCGACGGTCGTGCCTTTGCCATGTACAGCACTGAACAGTATATGGAGCCCAAGCGGGAATACACTACTGTCACCACCGTGGATGGCACTAAGTGGTATAAGCAGTACGCACAGGACGTGGTGGAGAAAACGCCTTATCAGAATCCGGATGGCGGCATTTCCTACCGCGAGAGCCTGATCCGACGTCTGCCCGACCCTCCGCGTAGAAAGGACAAGGTCTGATATGGCCCAGCAGGAACGCAGCGGCCTGAACGAAGCCGCTGAGATAAGCGCACACGCTGCCGGCGCCGTGCGCGGCGCCATTAAGACAGGAAAAGCGGTAAGTGGCGCGGCAAAAGGCGCCGCTGCCGCAGGCCCTTACGGTGCGGCAGCAGCGGCACTCTGGACACACCGCAAGGCAGTTGTTGCTATCATTGCTGGGCTGCTGGCGATCCCTGTTCTGTTCATCATGCTGCTGCCCTCCCTGATCTTCGGCGGGTTGACCAAGGCAGGGGTTGAAGGAAGTCCAGACACACCGATTCTTAATAACAACGCCGCCATTGTGGAGAACATCAATGAGATCTCGCAGGCGATCAGTGACTTGCTGGAGGAGGGGCAGGAGGATGTTCGTACCCGTATTGATGCGGATTTTGCCGCTTCCGGCGCTGACCAGAAGGAAATCATCAATCCCTATGAGAGTTCCCCGGCCTATAATGCCAACCGTTTCATCGCCATGTACTGCGCCGCCAAGAATCAGGACTACGCTTCTATCTCCCTCAAGGATATGGAGGCGCTGATCCGCAAAGCAAAGGATGCCCTCTATACCTTCACAAGCACGGAGGAACCCCGCACAACAACGGTGACAGATACGACCGTCGACCAAAATACCGGCAACGTCACGGTGACGGAAACGGAAGTCACAGAGATATGGAAGATCTATACCATTGTCTACAACGGAGAAGCCTACTTTGAGGATAAGATATTCGCCCTGTCAGATGAACAAAAGGAACTGGCGGAAAACTACGCGCAGAACCTGAGCGTGTTTCTGGGCGATGGCATGATGCAAGGCCTGCTCCCTGCCGAGTCCGCTGACCTCGTATCCCTGGGTGATATTCGTTTCTCAGATGGCGCAACACAGGTGGTCTACTATAATCAGTTGGACAAGCGGTATGCAAGCAATCCCTACGGCACCGACGACATCGGCACCTACGGCTGTGGCCCCACCTGCATGGCGATGGTGGTATCGTCCCTGACCAATGAGACGGTCGATCCTGTTGAGATGGCACGATGGGCCTATGAAAACGGCTATTGGTGCAGCAAAAGCGGCTCCTACCACTCGCTGATCCCCGGCGCCGCCAAGGCGTGGGGCCTGCCGGTGCAGGGCTGTGGAAAAACGGAGGGGCAACGCATTGTGAATGCCCTCTCTCAAGGCAAGCTGGTGGTGGCTATCATGCTGAAAGGCCATTTCACCAGCTCCGGCCATTTCATCGTGCTGCGCGGCGTGGAAAACGGAAAGATACTGGTAGCCGATCCTGCCAGCTATACCAGGAGCCAACAGACATGGGATCTGTCCATCATCCTGAATGAAGCCAGTGGCCGTGCCGGCGCCGGTGGGCCGTTTTGGATCATTGGATAATTTTGATACCCCTCTAATGATACCCCTTTATCATAAAGGGGTATCATAAAGGGTGATCAACTGGGTCGAGTGCAAACGGTCAGAAGCCCCGAGTCGTCGCCTCTGATAACGTATAAAAACAGATAAGTAGCGCTGTATCAAGCCTATCGTTCGATGCGGCTTTACTTCTTTGGTAGGAGAACTAAATGTGAGTAAACCAAATGATTATGATACCTATATTATCCCGCCCAATTTTATCGAGGGCGGGACTTTTTTCGGCGGGCTGCTGAAGCTCCGCAACACAGCTGAGGCGCTGGTTATCGTGCTGGCTATCGGCATACCGGTGTTCTCGGTGTCCGCCCTGACATTGACAGCCAAGATTATCATTCTGTGCCTGACTGCGCTGCCGCTGGGCATTATCGCACTGGTGGGCATCAACGGCGAAAGCCTGTCCTCGTTCATCTTCCTTGTCCTGAAATACCTCCATAACCGCCGCGTTATTACGCGCAATGAAGCGGAACAGAGCAAGCGGAAGAAACGGAAAAAGCGCAAGGCCAAGGGCGGTGACGCCGCACCAAAGTACATCAATCCCGTGGCGGAATACCTGCCCGTGGAGAAGATCGAAAACGGCATCATCTACACACGGGATCACCGCTACCTGAAGATCGTTGAGGTCGTGCCCATCAACTTCCTGCTGCGCAGCGCCAGAGAGCAACGGAACATCATCTACTCGTTTATCTCGTTCCTGAAGATCAGCCCAGTCAAAATGCAGATCAAGGTCATTGCCAAGCGGGCCGACCTGAACCGGCACAGGGAGATCGTGCAGCAGGAGATGGCACAGGAGACCGATGAAAACTGCCGCCTGCTGCAGCAGGACTATCTGACGCTCATTGACCGAATCGGCGCACGGGAAGCCACTACACGCCGCTTCTTTATGGTATTCGAGTATGAAGCGTGGGCAGGCCGGAAACGCGGCAACGAAGAAGAGGAGGCCATCGCTTCTCTGCAAACGGCAGCCCGTACCGCAGTCAATTATCTCAAACAGTGCGGCAACGAGGTGCTGATTCCGGAAAACGATGATGAATTCACAGTCGATACGCTTTATCACCTGCTGTGCCGCAACGGTACCATGTCGCTGCCGGATCGCGTTCGCCAAATCATTGCGCAGTATAAGGAAAAGGGGTTGGAGTCCGAGATCGACACCATTCCCTGTACGGAGTTTTTTGCCCCTGACAGCATCGACTTTACCAACGGGCGGCATATCTGCATTGATGGGCTTTATTACTCCTATCTGCTGGTGCCATCCACCGGCTATAAGGCACAGGTGCCGGCCGGCTGGCTGTCCCTCATCGTCAACGCTGGGGATGGCATCGATCTGGATATGTTTATCAGCCGCCAGCCGAAGGCCCGCATGGTGCAGCGGCTGGGCCAGCAGCTCCGTATCAACCGCAGTAAGATCAAGGACGCCAGTGATACCAACACGGACTTTGATGATCTGGACGGTGCTATTCGAAGCGGATACTTTCTGAAGGAAGGTCTGGGAAACAACGAGGACTTCTATTACCTGAACCTGCTGATCACGGTAACAGCGCCCACGGTGGATGAACTGGAATGGAAAGTCAATGAGATGAAAAAGCTGCTCATGTCCCGCGATATGGACGTGTGCAGCTGCGCTTTTCATGAGGAGCAGGCGTTTCTCTCCTCGCTGCCGCTGGTCAGCATGGAAAAGCACCTCTATGAGCGCTCCAAGCGCAACGCGCTGACCACCGGTGTGGCAAGCTGCTATCCGTTCACGTCCTATGAGCTGAGTGATGAAAACGGTATCCTGTTCGGCCTGAACAAGTACAATAACTCCCCGGTCATCATCGACATCTTCGATTCCAAGGTCTATAAGAACGCCAACATTGCTGTGTGCGGCACCAGCGGCGCGGGCAAGACCTTCCTGATCCTGCTGATGGCGCTCCGTATGCGGCGCAAAGGCATACAGGTTTTCATGCTGGCGCCCCTGAAAGGCCACGAGTTCCATCGCGCCTGCGTCAATACGGGCGGCGAGTTCATCAGTATCTCCCCAGCCTCCAAAAGCTGCATCAATGTGCTGGAGATCCGCAAGGTAGATAAGTCCGTGGAAGAAATGCTGGATGGCCCCAGCATCGAACGCTCTGAGCTGGCTGCCAAAATTCAGAGACTCCATATCTTCTTCGCCCTTTTGATACCCGATATGTCCTATGAGGAAAAGCAGCTTTTAGACGATGCCCTGATCCGCACCTACGCACGGAAAGGTATCACCCATGACAACGCCTCGCTCAATGATCCGGATAACTCCAGTGTTTACCGCGAGATGCCTGTGCTGGGCGACCTCTACGACGTACTGAAGGAGGAAAGCGACACCAAACGCCTTTCCAACATCATCAACCGCTTCGTACACGGCTCGGCCAGCACCTTCAACCAGCAAACCAATGTAAATCTGGACAACAAATTCACAGTGCTAGACATCTCGGAACTCAGCGGTGATCTGCTACCCATCGGTATGTTCGTGGCGCTGGATTTCGTGTGGGATAAGGCCAAGGCCAACCGCACAGAGGAAAAGGCCATCTTCATCGACGAATGCTGGCAGCTCATTGGCGGCGGCTCCGGCACCTTCGGCGTCGGCAACCGTCTGGCGGCTGAAATGGTGCTGGAGATCTTCAAGACCATCCGCGCCTACTCCGGCAGCGGCATTTGTGCGACACAGGATCTGAATGACTTCTTCTCTCTGGACAACGGCAAGTACGGCAAGGGTATCATCAACAACTGCCGCACGAAAGTCATACTGAATCTGGAGGATGAAGAAGCCCAGCGCGTCCAGCAGGTATTGCACCTCTCCGAAGCGGAGGTCATGGAGATCACCCACTTTGAGCGGGGCAACGGTTTGATCAGCAGCAATAACAACAATATCACGGTGGAATTCAAGGCCAGTCCGCTGGAACGCGACCTTATCACCACAGATCGCCGCGAGTTGCTTGATCTTCTGCGCCGCATGAACCATCAGGAAGCCTAATACGGCGTTTATACGGAGATAACACGCATTATAAAATCAATACGCATTTAATACGGAGTTAATACGCATTACGGAGGTGATGCCACCTATGAGAAACAGAGAACAGATCTATGGACAGGAGGCCGCGGGACTGCTGCGGAACATTACCGTCTATCACTGCATACGCCATGACCAGCTCCTGCGCCTGTATCCGGGCAAGGAGGACGTCATTGAAAACCTGCTGCGCTATCTGGTCAGGCAGCAGCGGATATTCTATAACACTGACCGGGATTGCTATGGAGACGTCCCTAACTGCCGCGAGGATAAGGAGCTGACAGCGGCGCTGTGGGTGCTGTTGGACTTCATTGAGAAGGTGGAGTATCACAGCCCCGATGATACACCGGTGAAGCTGGTGTTCTTCGCGGATGGCGAGGTATATGAGGTCGTCTATATAAGCCCGGACAAGGAAGCGATGCTGCAGCACGTACTGACCACGGAAGATGATTCCGGGCGGCGGCTCGTTATCATCGAGGAAGATGCACAGATGCAGCGCCTGCATATTCCCCATACCGCCGCCTACTGCATGGTGGATCAGTCCGGCTGCGTGCAATACTTCAGAAAGGAGGAGCACAGTGGAGAGAGCCATCCTCTCACAGCGGATAGAGAGCATTTTGAATGAGATCACACGTCTGTCCAATACGCTCTACGCTATGGACAACACGAACATCGAACGGCATTCAGACAACTATGAAATGCTGTCCACAGAGGCCGCGCTTCGGGGTGAGGTCATTGCCTGCCGGCTGCGGCACCTGATCTATGAGACGACCAGCATCCGGAAAGCCGAGTATCTGGCGTCAGCCGGCGTCATGCAGGGCATCTCCGTCATGAACGAAGATGGTATTCTGGAGATCACGCTCCCCTGTCTGCTGCCCAAGAAGAGCAAGAAGCACAGCTCCGAGTATCTGACCGACCCCATCTACTACACGCTCAGTAAGTATGCGCAGACGCACACGCTGCCCAAGTTCCGGCACTGTGTAGTCTGCTTTTCTCATATCTACAGCCGTGAGCTGTCACCGAGGCGGGTACGGGACTATGACAACCTGGAACTCAAGCAGCTTCTGGATGTGATCTCCACCTTCGTCATGGAGGATGATACGGGCCTCTTGTGCGACGCCTATAACACGACGGAGATTGGTGACTGTGACTGCACCCGCGTGTCGGTGATGGATAAGGAGCGATTTCAGGGCTGGCTTTCGGACCGTGAAAACCGGCTTCGCTCCATATCCGATTTATAGCGTTTTGGCCGTGTCAAAATCGGTACACATGACTACGGTATGGCAAAGCCTGTATTTCCGGGCATTTCCACATGACCGGCACGGGCGAAAAATACCGTGGTCATGGCAGTCTGGGTACTGCACACCAAAAGGAGGTGGTCAGTATGAGTACCCTACCGCAAAAAGCCCCCGGCAGCCTCTCACAAGCCTATCAACTGCTGGAGCTGGTCGCCATATCCGGTGAGCTGCCGGCCAGCCAACTGAGCAGACTCGCCGGTGGTATCAGCTACAAAGAGAACGTGGTCAAGTCGCTGAAGCGTCAGCGGCTTTTGCTGTCTTACTACAAAAACAGCCTGCGTGGATACCGGCTCACCGCCGCGGCGAAAAAGCTGCTGTTGGAGCGTGACCCTGAGCGTTTTTCCTTCTACCTGTCCGGTGCCTGCGCCACCAACCACATCAGGAGTGAGCCGGAGCAGCGGCTCCGGCTCCACCGCGTCTCTCAGACGCTCATTACCATGCGTAACGCCGGTATCAGCATCTTCCGTGATGAAAAGCCCAGCGTATTCCGTCCCGGTGAGCCGACGATTGGCGATATCTGCGCCCCAGCCTTCTACACCTCCCGTGAGATCAAGGAGATGGGAACGGCCTTTGTCAAGATTCGTGGTGCCAGGGCTGTGGGCGTTCTGCTGACGCCGCAGCATATCCATGTGGCCTACAACCTCGGTAACACCCTGATGAAATGGAGCTACAAAGCTGAGATGCGGACAAAGGCGCTCATGCAGACGGTGCTGTGCCGTGAACGTATGCCGCACCAGTACCACCCGGATACCGTGCAAGGTCTTTTGCTGGGTGACAGCATGGAGCTGGCCTATGAGCTGCTGACCAACCAGGGCGGCAAGAACTATTTCATTCTGGATGGCAGCTATGAACGGTTCTGCTTCCTGACCAACGACCATCATGGAGAGGTGCTGCTGCGCCTCCTCTGTGATGAAGAGTTGGACAATGACCTGCGCGAGCTGCTGCTCCTTGATCTGGAGCCCCGGCAGCTGAGTGAAACAGTAGAGAATGACGCCATGACGCCGGATGGCGCGCCGGTGCTGTTCGCCTATGACTGTGACCTGCCGCGGATCAGGCGGTTCGATACGGCACTGCGGCTTCAGGATCGCTATGGCATCCTGATCTGCTTCGACCATCAGGCCGAAGTGCTGCGCCGCTACTGCGGTGACAGGGCCGTTGTGCAGGCCATTGACTTTGATGCGTTTGAGAGGAGGTTTTTGCCGTAGAGAAAAAGAAACTGCGAAGTCTGCTGTTCTCGCTCCCGCTTTTTCTGGCGGGGCTGTTGTTTGGCGGCGGCTATCTGGCACAATTCGTCCGGAACTATCAACAGTGGAAGGACGCGGGCGGAACACCCGGTGACGGAAGCTCACCGGCCACGCCGGTGCTGTCCTTCTCCGCCTGCTGCGAAGCGCTGTTCAGTAAGAGCGGGATCATCGGCGTGGGGCTTTGTCTGTTGCTGCTGGGTCTGTTGATCGTCATGGTGATGCGTATGGGCTATTCCGATGTTGGGGAGTATGACGCGGAGCGCAACCTGACCTACTCCAACAAAGGCACCTACGGCACAGCCGGATTCATGGAGAAAGCGGAGATGAAGGGAGTCCTTGATCTGGTCTCCGACATCCGCAAGCACAGCGGTGTCATACTGGGCAAGCTGGACAACCAGGTGGTGTGTATTCCGGAGAACTCCCGGCTCAACGGCAATATCGCTGTGTTCGGCGCCAGCGGCTCCATGAAAACGCGGGCTTACTGCATCAACCGCATTTTGCAAAGCGCGTCCGAGGCCCACAACGGCCATAAGGAGTCTCTGATCATCACCGATCCGAAATCGGAGCTTTACGAAAAGACCAGCGAGTATCTGCGCAGCAAGGGCTATGTGGTGAGGGTGTTCAACCTGATCCAGCCGGAGAACTCCGATTCGTGGAACTGCCTGGCGGAGATCGAGGGTGATGAACTGATGGCACAGATCTTCTGTGACATTATCATCAAAAATACCGGAAGCGAAGAGGGCGACCATTTCTGGAACGCCGCGGAGATGAACTTGCTGAAAGCGCTGGTGCTGTATGTGGCGCTGGGTTATCCACCGGAAAGCCGGAACATCGGCGAGGTCTATAAGCTGCTGGTGCTGAACGCGGAAAAGGAGCTGGATAATCTCTTTTCCATGCTGCCGGCCAGCCATCCCGCCAGAGCGCCCTATGCCCTGTTCAGCCAATCCTCGGATACGGTGCGCAGCGGTGTTATTATCGGGCTGGGCAGCCGTCTGCAGGTATTTCAGAACCGGCCTATCTGCCAGATCACCAGCCATGATGAAATTGATATGGAGCTGCCGGGCAAGCAGCCCTGCGCCTATTTCTGCATCACATCCGATCAGGACAGCACCTTTGATTTCCTCACGTCCCTGTTCCTGTCCTTCGCATTTATCAAGCTGATCCGTTATGCGGATAAAAACTGTGCTGACCGCAGGCTGCCAGTCCCCGTTCATGTACTGGGCGAGGAGCTGACAGCCTGCGGCGTTATCCCCGACTTGAGTCGGAAGATCAGTGTAATCCGTTCACGAGGCGTCAGCATGAGCTGCGTATTTCAGAATCTGGCAGGCTTGCAGAACCGGTATCCCTACAACCAATGGCAGGAGATATTGGGCTGCTGCGACTATCAGCTTGCACTGGGCTGCACCGACGAGCTGACTGCCAAATTTCTCAGTGACCGTACCGGCGAGGTCAGCGTCCATGTCTCCAGCAAGGCCAAGCAGTTAGGCACATGGCGTATCAGCAACTACACGCCGGAGTTCCGTGAGACCAGCGGTGTGGGCAAGCGCAAGCTGCTGACTATGGATGAAGTGCTGCGCCTGCCGGTGAACCGTGCGCTGGTCATTGCCCGCGGCAATAAGGTGCTACAGGTGGATAAGTACGACTACACCAATCACTATGAGGCAAAGAAGCTGCGGGACTGCAAGGCATCCGCCCATGTCCCGGAATGGCGCAAGAAGCCCGCGCCCACACCAAAACCGGAGCAGCCGATGCTCGCACCTCGTCCGAATAAGGCCCCCGTCAAACGCAGCGAGTTTGTCAAGACGGATAAGGATTCCATCATGTCAACAAAAATGTAGTACAAGGAGGAGCAACTATGCCGAGAAAGAAAACAGAAGAAATCGCCATTGTCCCGGATACTTCGGTACTGCCCGTGGATGATGCCGTGGAAGAGGGTTTGTCGGAACTCATGAGCGAACCTGTAACCGAGGACATTACCCACAAAAGTGTGGAGTCACCTGTAGAAGAACCGAAAGCTGCGCCAGAGGATGCCCCAGAGACACCATCGAAACGCACCGTTCGCAGACGGACGACCACCAGAAAGAAGCAGCCGGCAGAGGAATCGGAGACGTCGCCTGCTGAAGATACCACTGAGGAGCCTAAGCCGGATACGGTTCAGCCGTGGGAGATTCTGACCGTAGATGCCCGCGACGAAGCGGAAACACAGGAGCAGCGGGAGGACATCATATGGCATGAGATCCATACCGGCTATCGTACCCGGCGCATCCTCACCGGTATGCTGAGTGGTATTGAAAAGACAGATGCCGGGAGAACCATTGCCCTCGTGGACTACAAGGGATTCCGCATTGTGATCCCCCTGCGTGAGATGGTACTTAACTTCCCCAAGGGGCTCTATGGCATAGACTACGATGAAATGATCCTCAACTATCAGAAGATCCTCAATAAAATGCTGGGTGCTGAGGTGGATTTCGTGATCAAGGGGATCGATGGCAACAGCAGGTCCGTTGTCGCCAGCCGGAAAGACGCTATGCTGAAAAAGCAGCAGATCTATTATTTCGGCACAGACAGCGATGGTCAGTACCGTATCTGTGCCGGGCGCGTGGTGCAGGCCCGTGTGGTTGCCGTGTCAGAGAGGGTCATCCGGGTCGAAGTATTTGGTGTGGAGACGTCTATTCTGTCCCGCGACCTTTCGTGGGACTGGATCGGCGATGCCAATGACCGCTTCTCTGTGGGAGATCATGTGCTGGTGCGTGTACTGGAAGTTGACCGTACTGATCCGGAGCAGATCCAGATCAAGGCCGACGTCAAAAGCGTAACAGGTGACAACCGGAATGATAATCTCCGCAAATGCCGTATCCAGGGCAAGTACGCAGGAAAAGTCACCCATGTCTATAAAGGCATTGTCTATATCCGACTCAGCAACGGCGCCAACGCCATCGCCCACTCCTGCTATGACCGGCGCAGGCCCGGGCGAAAGGATGATGTCAGCTTCGTCGTTACCCATCTGGACGAAGATCGCGGCGTCGCCGCAGGGATCATTACCCGAATCATCAAGCAGCATATTTAGGACACACGAAAAGCACCTGGCCGCAAAATGCGGTCAGGTGCTTTTTTATGGATCATTCGGTCAGCATAGGCGTATCAGCGCTGTACTTTTTCTATCAGTTCGGCAACTGGCCGGTGTGCAGATAACGGAGAAGCTGCTCCTTGTCTAGCTGGCCGATGCCGAGATAATCCAGATCAAAGGGATTATCCTCAAAAAAGCTGGTTTCGTGCATGGCGCCGCCCAATACGATCATGCTGTCAATGATCGGCGTCGGTACGCCGAACTTTTTGCCGAGGTCGTGGTAGATCTTGCAGCCCACAGGAATATCCTCGGTGATGTAGCGGTGGTCGATGGAGTTCGGCCCCGTATTGCCCTCGTCGCAGGGCTTGTCCAGTGGGAAGATCACATTATCCTCGCCCTCGGAGCCAAGGCCCATATACTCCTGCGTCAATATGCTACGGCGGGAGAAGAAGGACTCATAGGCATAGTCCGGGATGCGGATACCGATCGCGTCGGCAATGGCACATTCCTCCTGATAGAACTGATACTGCACCCGGCAGATGGAGGGGCACAGCCCGTGGGAGTACATGGAATAGCTGTCGGGGTCGTTACCGTAGATGGACGACCAGTTTTCCATGCTCGATACGCCCAGCACCGAAGCGGGAACGTGAATCACCGGGTTGACATTGGAAAAGCCGATATCCAGCACCGTATCTCCGGCCACGGGGCCATCTCCGTGAGTAACGGCGTCCATGCAGGGCAGATATTTGGCGGATTCCAGAAAATCGTCAATATCCGTCATGGGCTGCGTCGCGCCGCGGAGGGTGATGGCGCGGTACTTCGCGCCTACATGGGGCATGGTAAAGCCGCCGATCTTCTCCAGCCGCGTTCCATAGGGGGCGGAGCTCCAGCCGCCCACAATGACCTTCTTGGTGCAGCCGGCCTCACGCATGAAACGGCGCAGCAGAAGCGTGGCGTAGTTATCGGTAAAGATATGTACGACCTGACCATCCTCCAGCAGCGGCACCAACGTGCGCAGGTAGTGCTCCTGGGCGTTGGCGGTGATACCGATCACGATAAGCCCCGCGCCCTTTACCACCTCGGCCATGTCGTTGCTGGCCAGATCCAGAAACGCGCGGCCTGACCGCTCAAAGCCGTACAGGTTCCGTTGTACGCCATCCAGCAGGATGCCGGTCTTGTCCAGATTCGCCACGGCCTTTGGGGTGCGGGAATAGAGCCGCACTTCCCGCCCGGCCAGCTTCATATCTGCGGCACAGGTTTTTCCGACCGCGCCGCCGCCTAAAACGGCAATGGGCAGATCCTTCAGGTACGACATATCATGCTTCATCAAATGTTGCCCTCCTTCTACTTTTTTACTTTAGCATTATGCATACTACCAGTTTACCACAGGAAGCGGGAGAATTGCAGTTAAAAAAGTGTAAAACATATGGCACATCAAATGTCGTGTCACTACATCGGCAAAGGATGGCAACAGATTGGCACTGTTTTGCGATTTCGTCGTAAATCCCCATATGCTATACTTGGTACAGTCAAAATTGTAAAGACCGCTGGGTAACAACTCAGCGGTCTTTCACATGTAGGAAGGTGGTGAGCCCCGATGCAGTAATCCGTTCTTTTGGTGCTTTGTGACTGGGTACAGACGATACTTGCCATTACCCAATCGTGTACGCTTCGTGATTTCTGAAATTTGCTGTTGAAAAAAGGGATTCTCCAGTCGTAAGTATGATTAAGTCCTCGCAGAAAAGGACTATCCCATATTTACACGAAGGAGAGATACCCATGAGGAATAAGCTGATCTATTGCATCCCGCTGGCACTGAGTATTACATGTTTGATCGGTTGTGCAGCCAAGGCAACTCAGATGCTGGCAGAACCGGAACCTGTGGCGCTGCTTCCCGAACAGGAGCAGTCTTCCATCGTTACGAATGATGCAAAGAATGAAACGATCCCCACTCCACAGCAGTCTGAACACGAAGATACCCCAGTACGCATCGTGGAAAGCGACCCTGCGGACACTCCAGCAAACGCAGATACCGAAGTGCCGCAGGCTGCGTCTGCAACCACCACACAGCCCAATGTCACAGAGGACATTCCCTCCGAGACCGTCCACGCAAAGACGGGATATGTGGAGCCGGAGCCTACGCCAGAACCGGAACCTACGCCCGAACCAATGTCCCCGGCAGACCGGCAGGCGGCCATCGACGCGGCTAATGCCTACGCGGTGGCGCAGTACGGCGTCACCACAGACAGCGGCCTGACGCTGGACAACAGCGCCTACCGTTTCCCCGCCGCAGTGCCGGTGGATGCCTCGCAGGAAACACTGGAATCCAAAGCGCGGGACATGGTGGACTTCACCTTTAAGCAGCTCATGATGCAGGCAGGCCGGGACAGCGTAGCAGACGCCGGTTTCCACTGCAACGTCCGCATTGTGGAGGATGGCGGGAGCCTGCTGATCTATGTCCTCTACGACTAAAACGCAACAATTCCATACGCAAAGCCTCTCTGGCAACAGAGGGGCTTTACCTTTTCCAACAAAGGAGGAAGCTATTGAAAACTGTTAAACGATTTACAGCCTTGGTACTTGCACTGGTTATGGCGGCGATGCTGGCGGTGTCCGCCTACGCTGCCACAGTTGTGGTCAAGTACAAGGTGTATGTCTACACCTCGCAGTTAACCTTTAAGCAGTATGACTACAGCAGTTCGACGACGCCCAGCATAACAAACCTGACCATTCTGGCGGACAGCAGCTTGGGCAGCGGCAGCGCCCTGTACCACGTCAAGTATGTTGATGGCACAGTGGCCTACTGTATCCAGCCTGGCGTCAGATCGGATGATAGCCGCAATTATGTGCAGGGCTCCAGTGGGTGCTGGTACAACCTGCCCGCCTCGGTACAGAGCGGTATCGCGCTGGCGCTTGCCTGCGGCTATCCCAGTGCCGAGTATGGTACGGCATACGGTGACAGCAACAGCAGCGACATCGTGAACGCTGAAAAGTGGGCCGCCACGCAGGCAGTCATTTGGGACTTGATTTGCGAATATCGCAGCCCGTATGACTACCGTTCCTGGGGCAGCAGCCCATTTTTTGGCTGCGTGGATACGTCTCGTTATCCCACATTTGAGCTGTGGTACAGTGAAATCGTAGACGCGATGCAAAGCGCAACAGACATCCCCAGCTTTGCGGCCACAAGCTCCCGTTGGTGCGATACCATTGAGCTGACCAAGGATACCAGCGGCAACTACTCCGCCAGCGTTACCGACACCAACGGTGTGCTGTCCGATTTCAATTTCAGCTCGAACAGCGGCAACGGCATTACGTTTTCTCAGAAGGGCAATACCCTGACCATCACGGCCACACCGGAGGCGGCCAAGGGCCTTTCTACCGAGAAAACCTATTCTGCCACCGGCAGTGCCTACGGCATTGATCCGGACGAAGCGGTATTGTGTTGGTACGACAGCACTGGAAAATATCAGTCTCTGGCCAGCTATACTGGCACAGGGCTTGATCCTGTGAGAGCCTATATCAAGATCAAGGCCACCGTGACGGAAGATAAGGGCAGCCTGACCATCAATAAGACCGACGCAGATACCGGCAAGGCGCTGGCAGGTGTTACCTATCGGCTCTATGACGCCAGCGGCAATAAGGTGGCTGATGTGACTACAGGTGCGGATGGCAAAGCGGTCTTTTCGGATCTGGCTCTCGGCAGCTATACCTATCAGGAAATCAGCGCACCTTCCGGGTATGTGGTGGACAACACCAAGTACCCAATCACCATTACATCCACCACCCTGAATATCACGGCGACCCGAACCAATGCGCTGGGGAAGGCCAGTGTTGAGATCAGCAAGGTGGACGCGGATTCTAACACACCGCTTCAGGGTGCCGGTTTCCGTCTGTATGACGCTTCTGGAAGCCAAGTCGCAGAAGGCTATACAGATGTGAATGGTAAGCTGACGTTCACCGGCCTGAAGCTGGGTAACTACACCTGCAAGGAGTTCCAAGCACCGACTGGATATGAACTGGATGATACGGCTTTTCCCGTTGTGCTAAATCAGAACGGACAGGTGCTGAAAGTCACTCGTGAGAACAAGCTGATTACCGGAAGCATCGAGATCCTGAAGGTTGACGCTGACACCAAGAAGCCTTTGGCCGGTGTGGTGTATCGGCTCTTTGACGCTGAGGGCAACAAGATTGCGGACGGTACGACTGACACCAATGGCAAGGTGACTTTCGATAATCTCAAACCCGGCAGCTATAGCTATCAGGAAATCAGCACCGTGGATGGCTACCAGTTGGACGATACCAAGTATGATTTCAGCCTGACCAGCGAGAACCTTAACATCAAAGTCACCCGCGAGAATAAGCCTGTCAAGGGCTGCATTACCGTCCGCAAGGTTGACGTTACCGGCAGCCCTCTCGCTGGAGCTGAACTGTTGCTGGAAACTTCCACGGATGGTCAGAGCTGGACGGAAGTAAGCCGGATCACCACCGATAAGTCCGGGATTGCCAAGTGGGGCGACCTCAAAATTGGTGCTCAATTCCGTATTACCGAGGTAAAAGCACCTGCGGGGTACACCCTAATGACGGAACCTCTGTTTGTAGGAACGCTGGACAACACCAATCCTGACGTTACCATCACAGCCTGTAACAGTGCGGGCTTCGTCCTGCCCTTCACGGGAAGCGCAGGTTTTACCCCCTATATTCTGTTTGCAGCACTCGCTTTGATGGCGGGTGCTTATTTTTACAAAAAATCTAACATCAAGGAGAACAACTGAACATGAAAAAGATTCATCGCGTATTGGCGCTGCTGATGGCGGCGCTCATGGCCTTCGGCCTGATGACTACGGCATTTGCCGCGGAACCTACCATTGACCCGGCGAAGAAAGCATCCCTGAGTATCTATAAATATGACATCACCAAAGCAAGCGCGGACGGTGTGTGGGATGCGGAATCCTACGTCAGTACAGGTCTGCATGACGACGCGGTCGTTGATAAGTTGAGCAAGTATGCCATTCAAGGTGTCGAATTTACCTATCTGAAGGTGGCCGACATCATCATGAACAACGAGGTCGTGGACAATCAGCGTCAGGTGGGCGTTCTGTATGGTTTCGACACTTCTGACCGCTCCAGCGCTGTGCTGTCCGCCATCGGTTTGGCCGCCGCAGATGCCCATAAGACTGAGAACGGCGTCAACTACTATACCTCTGACAGCCTGAACAACAAGCTGGCCGCAGCTCTCGCAGCCAACGCTACGAACGTGAAGAACGCTCTGGAAACTGCCGTGAAGAACGGCGGCGTGGTCATGGCCGAGACTGATACTGCCGGTCATACCTCTGTCTCCAACATGGAGCAGGGCCTGTACCTCGTCGTGGAGACTCGCGTCCCTGAGAACGTAACTTCTACCTGCAATCCCTTCCTGGTCTCCTTGCCCATGACGACCATTGATGGCAGCGAATGGATTTACGATTTGACCGTCTACCCCAAGAACCAAACTGGCAACCCCGACTTGGAAAAGACTGTCCGTGAGAGCAAGAACAGCACCGGCAAGCACAACGGCAGCCTGACCGACATCACCGATGGCTTCGAGCATACCGCTACCGCCTCCGTGGGCGATGTTGTGGATTATCAGATCATCAGCACCCTGCCTACGATCACTTCCAAGGCTTCTTCTCTCAGCGAGTATACCTATGTGGACACTCTGAGCAAGGGCATCCGCTACAATAAGAACGACGTGGTTATCGAGTTCTTCCGCGATGCTGGCTGCACCGATAAGATTGCCACTTGGGGCGAGGATTCCGGCAAGTTCACCGTGACTTATGATGATACCGCCAACACCATGACCATCCGCATGACCGAATCCGGCCTGAGCGAGATCAATGAGGCGACCACTGTTTACACCGACAGCGTGAAACGCGGCTACAGCGATTGCACCATGCGGATCACCTACGCTGCCACCCTGACCTCCGACGCCAAGATGGGCGATAAGGATAATCCCAACGAAGTCGAGCTGACGTGGAAGCGCACCAACACTACTTACTATGACACTTTGAAGGACTGCTGCCATGTGTATACTTACGGCATTGACGTGCTGAAGCAGTTCTCTGATGGTAAGGGTAGCGTCCAGAGCGTCAAGTTCAACCTGTATAACGACACCGACGGTGTGTATGTCGTTGCCGACCTGAAGGATGGCGTGTATTACGCCAAGGGTATTGCCGCAAAGAAGGCCGACGCCACTACGTTCGTTCCCAATGCACAGGGCCACATCGTGGTCAAGGGGCTGGAAGATGACGCTTATTCTCTGACCGAAATTGCCACGGATAAGGGCTATGTGCTGCTCAAGGATGCAGTCAAGATCGTGATTACCACCAAGGAAAATGGTGCCTGCGAGAAGTGCGGCGCGAAGCTGCTGACCGCCAGCGCCACCGTCAATGGCAAGGACGCCACCATGACCGATGGCAACGCCATCGTACCTCTGACTGTGGTTAACAACCCCGGCTTTGACTTGCCCAAGACCGGTGGCTACGGTACCTGGATGTTCACCATCGGCGGCGTGGCACTGCTGGGTGCAGCGGCCTTCATCGTGATTCGCAGCCGTAAGCAGCACAAGGGTGAGCAGTGAAACGCTGGCTACTGGCGGCGGCTTGCGGCGTTGTGGCGCTGGGGCTTTTGCTTTACCCGTTGATTGGTGAGTTGGTGAGCGAAAAGTACCACTCCGATGTAGAAACCACTTACACCGCCGCCATCGAGGACACCGACGATGCTGAGCTGACCGCCCAGCGTGAAGCCGCAAAGCAGTACAACGCTATGCTGTCCGGCGCAGCCATCACTGAGGGAGGGGCTTCTGCCCCTCCCTTGGCCTACGCCGAACAACTCACCGTGGGCGGCGTCATGTGCTACGTTGACATTCCAAAAATCAATGTGTACTTGCCGGTACAGCATGGAACGGGTGCCGAAACGTTGGAGCGAGCGGTCGGTCATGTAGTAGGAACATCTCTGCCAGTGGGTGGAAACAGTACCCATGCGGTTCTGTCGGCGCACAGTGGTATGGCGAGCTCCAAGCTATTTTCGGATATTGACCAGCTCGAAAAAGGCGACATCTTTTATATTCACGTTTTGGGTGAAGTCTTGGCTTATGAGGTAGACGCCATCAATACGGTACTGCCCACAGACACAAGCCTGCTGCAAATCGAGGATGGCAAGGATTTGGTTACTCTTGTCACTTGCACTCCATTTGGCGTCAACACCCACCGGTTGTTGGTACGAGGTCATCGGGTGCCGTATGTGCCAGAACGGGAAGCGGAGGCTGCCGAAACGCAGAAGACCACTTCCTCGTGGACGCAGCATTACCTCACCGGCTTAGGCATCGGCCTTGGTGTGGTGGCCGCAGTCGGCGGCGGATACTTTTTGGTAAGGAGGAAGCGCCATGCGTAAGACCTCTCTTGTGTTGGCGGTGCTGCTGGCTGTGGCGGGCTTTTGCGTCATGCTGTGGCCGGTGTTCACGGGACACAGGCTCCAAGCCGACACAGATGCGGCAGTGCAGGAGTTCTTGGCCGACCGCGACGAACCGGAGCAACAGTACCCCGAATTGCTGGCAGCTTTGCAGGAGTACAATCGCCAGCTTTATGCGGAAAAGCAGTGTAACCTCATTGACTTGGAAGCCTGCGAGGAACCCGCCGCCAATCTAACTACCTATGGCATTGAGGACGAGATCATCGGCGTCTTAGAAATTCCAGCCATGGAACTGGCCATGCCCGTCTACTTAGGCGCGTCCGATACCCACCTCGCGGCAGGGGCGGCGGTGCTGGGCAATACCTCCGCCCCTATCGGCGGCGACAACACCAACTGCGTTATTGCAGGCCACCGGGGCTGGCGCGGTGCGGACTACTTCCGGCATATAGACAAGCTGGCTGTAGGCGACACTGTGAAGCTCACAAACCTTTGGGAAACGCTGACCTATACCGTGGCGGATATTCAGATCATCCAGCCTCACGAGGTGGATAAGATCAAGATCCAACCGAACCGCGATTTGCTGACGCTCCTGACCTGCCACCCCTATGCTTCAGGTGGGCGGCAGCGGTATGTGGTCTATTGTGAAAAAACTGCCCACTATGAGGCAATAAGCCAATCACGGTGAGCAGTTTTGCTGGCAGCGCATCAGACAAGCGTGTCATCCAGTAGGAAGTCGATGACGCTGAGATTGAGGATGCCATTACACTGTTTCAACGAAAACCCAAAGATGCTATTGAAATGTTTGCGGGTAAACCCAACAACATTTCAATGGATAAGCACATTCCTATTATCCAACTCCACGCGGTGGAGAAAATCAAAATTAAATCAAACCGCGACCTGCTGACGCTGCTGCCCTGCCATCCCTATGCTTCGGGGGGGCGGCAGCGGTATGTGGTGTACTGTGAAAGAACCAAAAAATAGGAGGATCAATACTATGAAAAAAGTAATTTGCATCATTCTGGCCGTGGCTGCTGCCATGACATTTATCGTCTCCAGACGCCCCCGACCCCGTGGCCGCAGAGAAATTTGAAAATTTTTTCAAAAAGTGGCGCACTTTTGATTTCGTTTTACGGATAATGATAGTAGAGGGAATTTTATGGACAAGCGTTTTTACCGATTTTTACAGGCAACCTGCTGTAACTGGCGCAACAGCTTCTTCATTGATTGCCAGCGTTGTGACGGGTGCTCCGGTTTTCTTCTGTCTGTAAATCACAATGCCGTGCCAGCAATCATACCTGTGGCGGTTTTCGAGGAGCTGTCCGGTGAGACCGTGGATAAATATGATTGCGTCGGCATTATGACGCTGGAGGGATTCCAACGCTTCTACACCAGCTGGCTTGTCTGGAACGTAGAAGACCCGAAACGGTGCAGTCTATCCCAATTGTGGGAGAGCTGCCAACAATGAACGCACACAAGCCGAAAGAAGGAGGTGAACATTCTGAAAAGAGTCAATATCCATTGCCCTAACTGCGGAGCTAAGGCGACCTTGCATCCTGCCAGCTTTGTATATGGCAACAGTCGTAGTGCAGGAAGCTATCTGTATGTTTGTGACCGCTATCCCGCCTGCAACAGCTATGTGGCTGCCCATCGCGCCACACGGCAGCCCATGGGCTCTCTGGCTGACGGGGAGCTTCGGCATAAGCGTATCCAGGCGCACCGGGCTTTTGACCGCCTGTGGCGTTCCGGCTTGATGACCAAGAAAGAGGCGTATCAATGGATGCAGACAGAGTTCGGTCTGCACGAGGAACAGGCGCATATCGCACAATTCGGCGCGTACATGTGTGATCGGTTGATCTGCGCCTGCGATAAGTTTCGTATCCACAGCGCAGAGGTCGCATAGAGAGCACGCCTAAAGCCACAGAGAAAGAGAGGTGAATCTGACGATGAAGAATAGGGATATTGCCCTTACTGATGCCCAGCGCAGTATGGTAGAGGCGAATATGGACGTGGTACGCTGGGCCATCCGTACCAGCATTCAGGTCAATGAGCAGCGCTATGGTTTCGGCTATGACGATTTGTTTCAAGAGGGCTGCATTTGGCTTTGCAAGGCCGCAGTGACGTATGACCCGGACGGCGGCGCCAGCTTTCCCACCTATGCTCAGAGGGTCGTTGAGAACGGTCTGCGTACCTATTGCCGGCTGCAGCACAGCAAGGAGCTGCGCAGCTTTCCTGTATCGGAGATCTTTGACACGGAGGCTGACAATCACCGTGCCATGGCCTCCGGCATCCGCAGTCTTCAGGAGCAGTTGGCTGAGGTAGATGCGTTATCGCTTCTGGAAAGCGCGAAGCAGCAATACAACGGTGTCGCACGGCTGGGTATCGAGGCGATGCAGCTGAAATTTATCGGCCTGAGCAATACGGACATTGCTGCCTACTATGGCGTCAAGGCCAACTATTTGGGGGCGGCCGTACATAGAGCCGCCGAGCGGCTGAGGAACAATGCGGAGTTTTTGAATAGCCTTGAATATGAGCCATTGAAGAAAAGCTCCAAGGCTTCGTGAAAAAATGTGAGGTGAAATTCATGCAGAAATACTATACGGCGGTGGGTCGTTTCGAGCGCAAAGGCCGCATGGGCGACATGACCTGCCCTATGGTCATCATCAACAACCGGGAATATGCATTGGACATCCAGGAGATGATCCTTTGGGCAGCACTGAACTGGCAGATCATGGATGCCGGATCCCTTGAGAATGCTTATTCTGCCAAGCTGAAAGCTAGCGGCATCAGCCCCCAGCGCAGTATCTCCAACTGTATGCGCCGGCTGATGCAGCGCGGACTGGTGGTGGAGGGCTGCGGCGAAACCGATGAGGATGCACTGTATGCTCTGTTGTCAGGGCTTTACGTGGTGCCGATCTCAGACAGTCTGCTGCTGCGGCTGATCTCGTTTATCAAGCTGACGGTTTTCGGCCATGTCCCTTTTGCGGTTACCAGGAAGCTGTTTCGCAAGGACCGGCGCAGCGCAAACGAACGGCGGGTTTATCGTCTGTCCCGTCAGGCACTCTTATCCACGGCAGAACTGATCAAGTGTGTGGAGTATGACATCCATACGATCCACTCTGATTCGCAGCTGATGGACGCCCTGTATGCAGACGATACCACCACCAGCGACAATATCGCGGATATGGTCAGGCCCTTCGTCTGCTGCCGTCCCGTGCTGCAGGCCGTGGCAAACCTCTATCTGCGCCGTCAGATCATCTTTGAGAGGCTGTCATGATGGACAAGCTCAGGACAGCACCGCTGCCTCTGAGAAGAAAGCTGCTCCTCACCGCGCTGGCAGGGGCGGCTTTCTTCCTTGTAGGTTTGGCAGCTAGTTTCTTTTCCCTCGATACCGTTACAGCTCTGCTCAGCGGCATCCTCGCCATAGGACTTGCCTATAAAACAGCAGAACTCTACCGCCTAATTATCACCGGGCACTACACGACCGTTGATGGCACCTGCATTGCCATCACACAGACGCCGCTCCGCAAGTACCGCAATATCCGGATCATAGACAGTCAGGAGCGTGAAAGGACACTTGTACTGCCTAGGCAGGACAAGATAGAGGTTGGCTGCCGGTATCATTTCTATTTCAAATCCTCTGCACACAAGTCTCCTGCACAGGTACAGACCGGCAGCAGCTTCATAGACAAATCTCTCCCGACCGACGGCTTTCTTGGGCTTGAGGCGGCGTCGGATTATAGCAATATTGACACAGCGCGTTGATTATAGTATAATTCAAATCAAGAAAAGCATACTATGATTAGAAGGAGGCTGTGATATGACGCTTTTAGATAGACTCACAACGAATTTCGACTGTAACGAGCCGATCTTACTTGATGAGATTGACTGCGGGGGCTATTCACGCCCGTGGCTCTTCAAAGAACTGAACGAATTGTGTAGAACTGGTAGGCTGGTGCGTTTTGACCGCGGTATTTATTATATTCCCACTGAGACAGCATTTGGCACCAGTCTGCTCGACCCCCGCAAAGTAATCGAGAAAAAATATGTAAAGGATAGTTCTGGCTGTTACGGCTACTATTCCGGTGCAGCTTTCTTAAACCAACTGGGGCTGTCAACGCAAATGCCCAATACCATTGAAGTCTGTACCAACAACGAAAAGACACGTTCCCGTGAGTTAGCTATCGGGAAGCAGCGTGTTATTCTACGCAGAGCCAGAAGTAAGGTCACGGCAAAAAATGCTGCTGTGTTGAGCTTCCTGGAGCTTATGAATGAAATGCCGGCACCTTATTTCTCCGAAGGGAGGAAGAAACTGACCATAGAGTTTATCACAAAAAACGGCATTACGAGACGCGACATCACAGAATACGCACCTGCGTTTCCTGATAAGGCTATGCGCACTCTGGTGGAAAGTGAGATCATCTATCATGTTACACAGTAATAGAGAATTGTTCGAGCAAGCTATACTACGAACGGCAGATGCGACAGGGATTGCGGCCAGCATCATTGAAAAAGACTACTATGTCACGGAGTTTTTAAGGAGGATGACTTCCTATCAGCCAGACATGGTGTTCAAGGGCGGAACTTCACTCTCAAAATGCTATAAGCTGATCCAGCGCTTTTCTGAGGACATTGATTTGAATGTTGAAGACCGTCCCAGTGAAGGGCAGCGTAAAGCACTCAAGCGAAATATTTTGGCGGTAGTTGATGACTTGGGATTATCCCTGAGCAATGCTGAAGAAATTCGCAGCCGGCGCGACTATAATCGCTATGTGATCAATTACCCTGCATTGCAAGGGGCAACGTATTTGAAGCAGCAGCTTATCGTTGAAACCGTTGTTTCCATGCGCGCATTCCCGAATCATCCCATGGACGCATCCAGTTTCATTTATGATTTCCTGAAAGATACCGGCAGAGAAGATATTATCCGCGAATGCAATCTGCAACCTTTTTCAATCAATGTGCAGGCAGCGGAGCGTACCCTGCTGGATAAGCTGTTTGCACTTGCAGACTACTACCTCAATGGATCGATCACAGAGCATTCGCGGCACATTTATGACATATATAAGTTGAGTATGATCGTCACGATTGATGATACTCTGCGACAATTAGCCAGTGAGGTCATTCTGGAACGCCGCTCGCACAAGGTCTGCCTGTCTGCACAAGAGGGGGTGGACATGAATAATCTCCTTCGGCAGATCGTTGACTCCGATGCATATAGGAGTGACTATGAGCAGATTACATCCGCACTCCTTTTTGAAGACGTGTCATATTCCACCGCAATCACTGCGCTGCAGCACATCATTGATTCTCGTGTGTTTCAATAAATATCTATATATAGAATTGCGACTCTTGACAATCGCAATATATAGTGCTACAATGCACTTGTAGTTGTTCTTTGTGCATCGCCTATTCAGGGTTTCCGAATACCTTTCGGATCGCACACGTTTGTTAAGATTGTAATTTAGTGCCGACATGACAGCTTTGGCTTATTGCTGATGCTGTATGCCGGCACTTTTTATTATAGATATTTAAGCCGTAAGGCAGAAAGGAGTGTAATGGCAAACATATCCGTCGTTGGCCGTATTGTATCGGATGATATTGAACTGAAGATCAGTGCCAATAATCGGCCCTATTTACGGTTCGACCTTGCGGAGCGTACCGGTAAGGGAGCTTACGCAAGAACGCAGTATTATCAGGTCGTTGCCTTTGGGGCTATCGCCTCGCAGTTCGCCAAAAGAGGCTTGTGCCGTGGTGCGCTGATCAGTGTGGAAGGCACACTGGAGTTGGAGGACTATCTGAAACGGGATGGTTGGACGCGGGATAAGCGTCTGAAGGTCATCGCGCTGCGATGGCGGTATCTCCAGCCCTATGACACGAAAGTGCCTGAACAGGCACCGGAGATCGACGGAGAACGAGAACCCTTGCCCGGATAGGATGCCGGGCATAAGAGGAGCTGTCATGTATCAAAAGGATGTGTGGCAGCTCCTCTTTTTTGTTTTCATCACGAAAAGGAAAGGATGTGCAAAGCATGAATAAGAAAAAGTCCATCTGGTCTGGCGTATCTGTCCTTATCGCAGCCGTTCTGGCCATCGTTGCGTTTGTACGCAGCGACACACAGATCTGGCTTCTGACAGCCGCATTTACCATTTGGGCGATTTGGGTCACGGCCGCATTCGTATTCCCTTATATACAGGAACAGGAAAACGAAAAGCGGCGCGCCGCCCGCAGAGCAGCCTATGACGCACAGCGCCAGAGTCTTCGCGCACTGTCTGTGGAAGAGGAGGATGGCTTCGGCCCACTGCTGCTCCGCCATGTTAACCACCGGATCTCCGCATATTTGAAAGCAGTGTATCCGGATGCCACATGGGAGTGGCGCAGCTCAGAGCCGGAGAAGCTGATCCTTCACGGCGGTACAGGCCGTATCACCATCTCTGGTATTCCCGACTATGATCAGGCGGAGGTGACCTTTGACCAAAAGGCTAACTTCTCCTGCTCGCTGCTGAAGGTCACACCTGTGGTACAGAGTGCGGCGGAGAACGGCACCTCCGAGAAGCTGCCTGCTCCGCCCCGTGAGATCGATCCGCAGGTCTGGTTCGAGCAGCAGGGACGCAAGGTTCTGGATGATCTGATCTACGACCTCAATTCCCGTGGCTATAGCAGCCTTGTCATCAAGGACAACGGTGACATCTACATCCGTCAGGGTGACGTAGAGAAAGCGCAGACCTCATTCAAAAGCCTGCCGGAGAGGCATTACTGGCCCCGGCTCCTGAAGGTATTCGAGCGTGAGGGCATCGCCGCCAGCATGACGGATGATGCCATCGCGCTGAACTGGTAAGGAGGGTGCTGCCATGAAAACAGGCTTAACCCTGGAGCAGCTTGCCGCGGAGATCACCCGGCAGCAGAGTGCCAAAGAGGATTATGTGGTCAATACCGGCAATCTTCGTCTGGAAAGCTATGGTCCCGATCTGACACTTCGTGTGCTGGACAGTGACGGCGCAGACCGTATCGAACCGCTGGAGATCGGGGACATCGCCCACCGGCAGATCGGTACGCATCTGAGTATCCCTGCCAAGTACTATGAGCGAATGCGCAGCGAAGACCCCGGACTACTGGCACACAATGTCAACACATGGCTGGAGCGGACACCTGCCCAGCGCATGATCCGTGTGCTGGACGGTAAGGCACGCGCCTACCTCAGCAATCGTTATCTGCGTATGGACAACTACAGTATCGCCTCAGCGGTGCTGCCCATCCTGGCGGAGATCCCCGATGTGCGCATTGAGAGCTGCCAGATCACCGACTCCCGCATGTATATCAAGGCGGTCAATCCCCGTTTACAGGAGGATGTGACGCCGGGTGACACAGTGCAGGCCGGCGTGGTCATCAGCAATAGCGAGGTGGGCTTAGGCTCTGTCAACATCCAGCCTCTGATCTACCGATTGGTATGCAGCAACGGTATGGTGGTCAACGATGCCGCCACAAAGCGCAACCATATTGGCCGGGCAACGGATGCGGAGGAGAACTTCCAGCTCTATTCCGAAAAGACGCTGGCTGCAGACGATCACGCTTTTCTGCTGAAGGTGCAGGACACTGTCCGTGCCGCCGCAGAGGAAGCGCGGTTCGCTCAGGTGGTGGGCATGATGCGGGAGGCTGCGGCCGTCCCCATGAACACCGCAGATGTACCCGGCGTTGTGAAGCTGGCCAGCAGACAGTTCGGCCTTACGGACTCGGAGGGTGAGGGCATCCTGCAACATCTGATCGAAGGCCATGACCTGAGCCTGTACGGTCTTTCCAATGCGGTAACACGGTACAGTCAAGACGTAAGCAGCTATGACCGCGCCTCGGATCTGGAGATCATCGGCTACAACATTCTGGCAATGCCCAGAAGTGTGTGGTCGCGGCTGAATCAGGTATCCGCGGCGTAATGTGAAAAAACAAAAAAGATAAAATGGAGGATCAAAAAATGAGTTATCCTGAAACTACTACGATGGCAACTGCCAGTGCATTCAACCTTCCCACCATGGCCGGCCTTGATTTCGGCAACGATGATCTTGCCGACGATATGGAGGGCTTGACGCTCTCATTCCCCAAGGTCAAGATCCCGTCCGGCGGCGCACTGCAATTCGAGCTGCCTACCGGCGACCCGGAGAATCCGGAGTATACCCGTTTTCTGCAGGGCGTTATCCTGTATCACCATGCCAGTGGCGCGTATTGGCCCGAGGGCTGTGAGTACGATGATAACACCGTCCCTCTGTGCTCCACCGTGGACGGAAAGCAGGGCTACGGTACGCCCGGCGGCGCCTGTGCTGCCTGTGAGCTGAACCGTTACGGGACGGCAACAGACGGAAAGGGGAAGGCCTGCAAAAATATGCGTATTCTGTATCTTCTGCAGGACGGTGACTATATCCCGCTGCAGCTCTCTCTGCCGCCTACCAGCCTGCGACCGTTCAATGATTTCATGAACGCCGCGTTTGTGGCCCGGCGCCGTCCGGCATGGAGCAGCGTGGTGCAGATCGGCTTGAAGCGCGTGGACAACGGCAACAACACCTACAGCGTGGCGACCTTCCGTAAGGTGGAAGATCTCCAGCCTGAACAGGTGGGCGAGTTCCGCGCCTTTGTAGAGTCGTTCCGCCAGCAGGCGAAGGAGATGCTGAAGAACCGTGCGGAGCTGTCTGCCGCCCGTGAGGGTGAGGAGGACCAGTATGCCACCGCAAACACCGAGTATGCTGTTGCCGACAGCGGCCAGCATTTCTGCATTTCCGGTGCGGATGTGATCGATGGCGAGCGTGAGGAGCTTCCCCACTAAATGAACCTGTCAGACCTTATAAGGATCTGAAACATGTGAAGAGCCGCAGTCTGTGTAAAACACAGGCTGCGGCTCCCGGCATATAGGAGGAACTGTAATGAATGAAAATACCCCCATGACCCCGGCGCAGCAGTTATTTGCGGAGGAGCATCACAATCTGGTCTATGCTTTTCTCAATGAGAAGAAGCTGCCGGAGGATGAGTATTACGATGTGGTGGTCTTTGGCTACTTGCAGGCAGTCATGGACTATACCACGCAGGGTGAGTCCAGCCGTTTCAGCTTCGCCACCATTGCATGGCGCAAGATGGAGAGCCGCCTGGCAGACCACTTCCGCCATCAGGCATCTACCAAGCGTGCAGCACCGACGGTCAGCCTCAATGCTGTTATGGACGATGCCGGCCTGTCTCTGTCCGATATGCTCTCCGCAACGGATGAGAGCTTTCTGGAGATGGAGATCGGCCTGCTGTTCCACGATCTGGGCCGGCATATACCCCGCCGTGATATGAACGTACTGCGGCTCAAGGCAGATGGCTACGGTACGCGGGAGATCGCGCAGAGGGAGAATACCACCGTGCACATGGTGCGGAGTATTCTCAAGTGTGCCTATTAGATCATTCGCAAGCTGTTTTTCGATTCGGATAATGATCGCGCTTTTCACGACCACACAGGTCGAAGGAAGGAGAAAGAAAATGAATAAGAAGCAGGTCATTCTTACCGGCCGGTTGGCCGCACCGCTCTGCGAGGGCAGCCGTGCATGGATACGCCATCATAGCGGTCTGGTCTGCACCTCACGGGTCGTCCGTATCCAATCTCTCACTGACCGAAAGGCCGTTTTTGAGACCATGAACTCCATGTATCATGTGTCCTTGGAAACGTACCCTTTTGTGATGGAACTGCCGGAAGCGATGTGCGCATAGTATGACGAATGGCATAGGAGGGCGGCAAAAAATGCCGCCCCCCCTATACCCCCATCTCCCAGTATAATGGGTATAATGGGATCGAAGGAAGCTAACATACCGATTTATGCGACAGTAAAGTCCGGTGTAAATCTATGCACCTTCCCCCGATACCAAACGTGTTAATCGAAGCAGCACAATAAGAATAAATGCGGAGAAGCACCGCTGAATTGTTTGACGACAGTTCAGCGGTGCTTTTGTTTTTGTAGGAGGACTTTTAATTATGGGATTACTCGATAAATTGGAGCAAGTTGAGATCAAGGCGGATTCCCGCCTGCCGGAGGATGACCTGATGTTCTGCGAAACCCAGCAACAGGCGTATGATGAATCCTGCCGTGCGCTCCGTGAAATACGCCAACAGTGGAAAAAAGCGATTCAGGCGCAAAGAGACCTGCTCGGCATAGGGCAGGATGGGTCGCTGCCCTACTTTGGGAGCAATTACCGGTTCGGGATAACGGATCTGAACCGAGAACTGGAGAAGTTCCACAGTAGGTTCATCTCTGAGCTCACACAGCATTTCAATGAGAAATATAGCGTAACGATCTCAACGGATGCCATCAAAGAGCATCTGATCCCCGCAGAGCCGGACCCGTATAGGTGCGATATGGATATGAGCAAGGAGTATCATCGTAATCTGCGGGCTCTTGCGCTGCACTATGAAGATGTGGTTGACCAGATGTTTATACAGCTGGACGGACTCAGCTTCGTAGAACGTGCTTTTCAGGAGCTGCGTACCAAATGCCATAAGGCGGCATATTGGAGTAATAGCAATGCCGGTTACGATAGAAAAGGAGATACGCTTCGTTTTGGCGGATACTTTTGCAGTTGCGATGAACGATGGGGCCATGAAGAGTGGAGGCTTGCAGAACGTATGCAGGACATTTTTACCGCTGTAGCACACTATGAGACCAATACATTTGGGCGCTTTCCCGCAGGCTTTTCCGAGCTGCTGGGGTACTCTGACGTATCCACATCGCAGTTCCAGTTTCCAACCTGCCAGAAGCTCGTACAACTGCGCATGTTCAAAAACGGGCGCGTGGATCTGAAGTTTAAGACGGCATCTATTGCAAAGGAGTTTGCCGAAACGTATCTTGACTATTCATGCTGAGGTGTCGTCATGAAGTATACACCCTCGACAGAATCGATCCCCCAGAGCAGTCGCAGAGCAGTTAACGAAAAGCTCCTGTACCTGATCGACAACAACTGCTGCGAAGCGTATGGTATCACGAAGCAGGATATTTTTCAGGGTTATACAGGGGATGGAGGCCTGCACGGGCTTTCCCGGAAGAACTATCGGAGCTACCATACATACAGTGAGGCAAAAAAAGAACTGGAAAACGGCCAGTTCTTTACACCGCCCGCCCTGTGTCAATTCGTAGTTGACTGTCTTCAGCTAGAAAGGGATGATCTGGTGGCGGATCTCACCTGCGGAACGGGGAACTTCTTCAACGTAATGCCGGTGGAAGCCAATGTCTATGGCTGTGAATTGGACACCAAGGCATTCAAGGTGGCGTCATATCTTTATCCGGAGGCCAATCTGGTTAATAAGGATATTCGCAATTATATGCCGCAGGTACGCTTTGATTATGTGGTAGGTAACCCGCCCTTCAACCTGCAATGGATGGCTGAGAATGGAAAGGAGTATCTATCACAGCTCTACTACTGCTTGAAGGCTGCCCAATTCTTGAAGCCGCTGGGGATCCTGGCTTTGATCGTACCCAACTCATTTCTGGCCGACTCGTTTTCGGACAGCTCAATGATTCGGAAGATGGAGGCACAATTCCGGTTTCTTGGTCAGATCCTGTTGCCGGATGATACCTTTGCGCAGATGGGTGTTTCGCGCTTCCCAATAAAGCTGCAGTTCTGGCAGAAGAAGGGCGCGGATTCCGAAACACCGGCTCGCTATCACACAGGAATGGATAACGATCTTTCCGGCGGCATCTATGCTGGTGCAGCACAAGCGATCCACATGTCGCTGCTGCAAATGCCAAAGGCCATGCTGAAGGAAAATCGCGCCAAGATCCTGCGGGAACTGGCAAAGGAGCGTCAAACCTCTGCATCGTTTACCTATACGGTAGAGAAGATGCTGTACCAAATCAGGATACATCCGTCCCTGAAGGATCGGTATGCCCAATGCTGCGCGTATCTGCATCGATTCTATACGGAGACACAGCCGCCAGAGATGCGATATGAGGAATGGTGCAAACGGCGGTTGACCGAGGCGAAGGTACTGCATTATCTTCGTCAGACACTCAGACGTCAGAACCGGCAGCCGGAACGTGATGAGATCCACCTTGTCAAGCGGGATTATTCATTCGCCTATAAAGGGTATAGTGCCGCAGTGCGACGCCGCATGAGCGAAGAGCTGCGCCAACCTATCCCGGTCTGTGAAGCAGTGCTGCGCGGTGAAACACTCCCTGGTTACGAACGGCTGCTGCGTAAAAAGCGGCATGAATACCTGATCCAGAGCCAGCCTTTTCAGGAAATGACCCCGGACACGGGAATTGGGAAATGGTTGGATGATTTCTGGTTATGGGATGCCGAGAACGAGGAGGAGATCCTGCTGAACGATACCCAACTCCACGACCTGAATCTTGCTCTGCAAAAGCGTTATACGCTGCTGCAATGGGAACAGGGTTCCGGTAAGACGCTGGCTGGCATTGCCTATGGGAAATACCGCATGGACAGACAAGGGTATCGTAACACCTGGGTCATTTCATCGGCCATCTCTATCCGCAATAACTGGAATGTGGTGCTGCCCAACTATGACGTGTCGTATGTGTTCGTGGAACGGCTGAGGGATCTGGAGCGGATCAAGCCCGGCGACTTTGTGCTGATGACCTTTAATGCGCTGTGCAAGTATCGCAGGCAGATCAAAAAATGGCTGAAGATCCATAGCCGCAAGACCTGTCTTGTACTGGATGAAAGCGATGAGATATGCAATCCGTACAGCAGCCGTGCCAAGGCAGTGCTGTCCTGTTTCAGACGATGCCAATCAAAGCTGCTGACCACAGGAACCAGTACCCGGAACAACATCTCTGAGTTCGCACCGCAGATGGAATTGCTTTATAACAATTCCATCAATATGCTATCCTGCTGCCACACCATCTATCACTATGATAAGGACGGCACGGCGACACGAGAGACTAACCCGTGGTACGGTCAACCGATCCCGGCCTATCGTCGTGGGTACACGCTGTTTGCCAATTCACATCTGCCGGAGAAGATCACCGTATTTGGTGTCGGACAGCGCACACAGGACATCTACAATGCAGATATTCTGCGCGATATCCTCGCCAAGACAGTGATCACCCGTACCTTTGAGGAGGTCACCGGGAAGGACATCAAACGTATCCATCAAGAGCTCATTCCGTTTTCAGCGGAGGAGAAGGCCGTATGGGTACAGGCGGTCAAGGAGTTCCATACCATGCGCCAGAAATATTTCACCTCAACGAATAACGCGAGGAAAGATGCCATGCTGCGGATCATCCAGCAGATCACGCTTTTGCTGCGGATCAGTGCCGCGCCTAATACGGTTTCGGAGTATAGCGGCGAGCTTCCCGGGAAGCTGCGGAGAACGATCCAGCTTACCGGCAGCTGGGCAGATGAAATCGTGGCCATAGGCGTCCGCCATACCGTGGTGCTGGACGCCTATGCGGCAGCTTTGCGGGAAGCGTTTCCCAACCGGCCACTTTTCATTGTGACCGGCGCGACGACTACCTTTGCGAAACGCAGGGCATTACGGCAAACACTCCGCGAGAGCGGAAACGGTATCCTGCTGTGTACGCAGCAGAGCTTGCCCAGTTCAGTCAACTTCGAGTTCGTCAACAAAGTCATCATCCCGGAGCTGCACTATAACAACTCCCGCATGAGCCAGTTTTACATGCGCTTCATCCGCTTTAATTCCGTTGACTGGAAGGACATCTATTTCCTGACCTATGCACAGAGCATTGAGTCCAACCTGATGCAGATGATATTGGCAAAAGAGAAGCTCAATCTCTTCATGAAGGGCGACGAAGCAGATATGGATGATATTTACGAACGATTTGGAGTGGACTACGATCTCACATCGCTGCTGTTATACCGCGACATAGATGAAGACGGCCGTTTCAGCATTCGCTGGGGCGAACAGGAAATTGCGTAAAGGAGGTATCGAGCATTGAGGCAAAGAGAAACCAAGGCGGAACGGTTCGTGCGTGTGGCTGAACAGCGCACACAACGAGCCGTAGACGCTATCCATTCGCTTTCTAATTGTGCAAGCCGCGTGTGTTACGATTACACACCGGAACAGGTAGAACAGATCATAGCGGCACTGGAGGCGGAAGTAAGACGCCTGCAAAGTGCATTTACGGGCGAAAACCGCTTTACGCTGCGCCCATAAGTCAGAGGCCCCGGATGATTTCCGGGGCCTCAAATATAAGTCAATAAGGAGTATAAACATGAAAAGAGAATCTGCCCCGCAGGAGTATACCTGTCGGAATTGCCCGGAACGGTATTACCATGCGATCCCCGCTCTCCAGAAGTCAAAGGGACTCATGATGCACTTTGGCGAAAGCTATTGCACCCTGCCGAAGAGAGCCAGGCATCTTAAAAGCCGTGATCTGAACAGACGGGCACCGGAATGGTGCCCGAAGCGGAAAGTGCCGAACACGCTGCGGATCTACTATTACCGCAGCCCGGAAACGTATATGTTGGACAACGTGCTGCATCAGGACTTTGCATTCACACCGCAGCCCACGGCAAGCCGCTATGCAATGGCATATGAGGGAACTTCCACGCTCTCCCCGCGGGAGTTTTGGCTAAAGCTGCTCACACAGAAGGATACGGAGCTGTTAGGCATAGAGGTCAAAGCCAAGTCCGTAGTAGAGATAGACGATGGGCTTGCCCCGTGCTTTTTCTTCAAAACGGAAGAAGGCTATACGCGCTGCCAGTGCTTCGATGCTGATCGCGCACGCACCAACTGCATGGAAGGCTGGGAGGAATATAATCAGGAGGACATAAAATGATCATCAACCAAGAGGGTATGCGCTATACATACAACGGCATGACCTACACTGTCGGTGCCGCTGTCATGGCAACAGAGGCAAGTGAATATCGTGGACTTTATGGCACCATCACGGAGATCCGTGACGGAGCTGACCGAGAGACAGAGAATGATACGCCTGACATCTATTGCTGCTTTCAACCTCCTTTGTTTCCGAAGGAGATCCAAGAGCTGGAGCGACGCTTCACAGAACTATATCAATCGCCTAAGAAGCTCGACGAGATCACGCTGGATATGGTCATTATGGCACCAGAGATGGTGCGGGTGATCTCGCCCGATCCGACTACGTGTAAAACCTGTGAGTGCTATCTGCTTACCACACACTGTACGACCAATCTGGATTCGAGCAGCTTCACTGAGCTATACGCCGACTACGATGCCGGACGTTTTGCCCTACTGCAAAGTGTCCGGGAGGAACAGGAGGATGGCTGCGTGAAGGATTGGGCAGATCGGGACGTACTGGAAGAAGAATATGGATCCGACTTCTATGAGGCATGGCACTATGATGAATACTCCGAAAATCATTTTACCATATCACTCGAGAAGCTGTCCTTTATGCTGCCGCCAGATTTTATAGAAAATCCGAAAAGTTATAATTGAAATTATTATAATTTGCGGTATAATACTTTATGGAGGCGGTGAGCTTATGAAGCAATTTGTTGATCGACAGCAGGAGATGGAGACGCTGCAAAGTGAGTATGAGCGGAATGGCAGCGCACTTGTCGTACTGTATGGACGCCGGCGAGTGGGAAAGACTACGCTGATATCCGAGTTTATTCGGGATAAAAACGCCCTGTTTTTCCTTGCAAGTGAAGAGTCCGAAGCACAAAACCGAGCGGCATTCAAAGAGAAAGCGGCAGAATTCATTGATAGTGATCTTCTGCGTAATGCGGATGTCAAGAGTTGGGACGTGATATTCAAGTCAATCATGGATGCCAAGCATGACAGCAAGCCCGTTATCGTACTGGATGAATTTCAGTATCTGGGCAAGGCAGAGCCTGCATTTCCTTCCATATTCCAACGGATATGGGAAGAAATACTAAAGAAGCAGTCTGTTATGGTCATTCTTTGCGGCTCCCTGATCTCCATGATGGAGTCTCAGACACTGGCCTACGGCAGCCCTTTATACGGAAGGCGAACCGCGCAGATCCGGCTCAAGCAGATCCCGTTCGCCTATTACCATGAGTTTTTCCCTGGCAAAACCCGCAGAGAACTCATTGAGCTATACTCTGTTACAGGCGGTGTCCCCAAGTATATCGAGTTATTTTCGGAGAGTAGCGATATCTATCGTGCTATCCAGAAATGCGTACTGAACCGCTCCGGCTATCTCTATGATGAACCGCATTTTTTGCTGCAGCAGGAGGTCAGTGAAGTCGGCAGTTACTTTTCCATTATCAAGGCGATTGCGGCTGGAAACCACAAGCTTTCCACGATTGCCGCTGTGTTGGAGGTCAAGTCAACGAACCTGACCAAGTACCTGAAGACCTTGATGGATCTGGATATTCTGGAACGAAGGGTGCCTGTCACAGAGGGAAATCCCGAGAAGAGCAAGCGCGGCCTTTACAAGATCAAGGATAACTATCTGCGGTTTTGGTTCGCATTTATCTATCCCAATATGAGCTTTATTGAAAGCGGGCATAGCGGTATCGTGATGGATAAGATCCGCAAGGGCCTCACCACCAGCCACATCGGTTTCGTATATGAGGACATCTGCCAGGAGCGGATGTGGGAATTGAATGTCAATAACGCATGGCCGTTCCAGTTCTCCAAACTGGGCGGGTATTGGGATGCCAAGAATGAGATTGACATTGCAGCTCTTGATCCGGAGGGCAAGAACCTGATTCTGGGAGAGTGCAAGTACTGGAAAGAACCCGTTGGTCTTAATGTCCTTCATGCGTTGGAAGCTAAGGCCTGCGATGTCGCATGGGAG
>QRFC01000501.1_pt1 | contig 38901 bp, 60 predicted proteins | sample 1861061 | NCBI WGS metagenome assembly QRFC01 (sample SAMN09711282, study PRJNA482702) | Human gut metagenome, whole genome shotgun sequencing project.
CTCGACTTTCCAGCTTTCCTCTCGCGCACACGTGCGCGCGGGAATCGTTGTGATGTTGCACAAAATTTGATGAAAGGATGATTCCATGGTGAAAACGGCAAAACCGCCCTCTCTTACTGCGGCTTGCAAAAAGTACAGCAAAGAATTGAAGGAAATCGAGGATGCGGCGAAAGCGGCGAACTGCGATACAAACTTTTTGTACCGCTCGACGCTCGACCGCTACGTCACCCAGCTGGATCTGTTGACGCAGGCGCAGACGGACATGAACAAAAATGGCCTGACCGTCACGAAAGTCACACCAAAGGGTGCCGAAATGGAAATCGCCAATCCTGCTATTCAAATCTATAACCAGACGGCCAGCGCGGCAAACTCCACCGTTTCGACCCTGCTGCGCGTCATTCAGCAGTTCAAATTTATGGTGGCGAATGCCGGTGAGGACGATGACCTCTAACATTCCCCCGGAGATTTTGGAGTACATCGAGCAGGTGGAGGCCGATAATCCTCGCGCCTGCCGGGAGCAGCATGCGCTTGTTGCGCTTGTGCGGCGCATTTTTGAAACAGAAGACGTTTATGTGGATACCGAGCGAATGCGGAAATATTTCCGCCTCGCCCGGTATTTTCCGTATGACAGGCTTTTTCCGTGGCAGACCTTTGCGCTGGGGCTGTGGTTGTGCACCTACCGCGCAGACAATACCCCCCGCTTCAAAACGCTGTTTGCAATGGTGGGCCGTGGTGCGGGCAAGGACGGCGTGATCGCCATTTCTTCGGCAGCGCTCATCAGCCCATACAACCCGGTCCCGCATTACAATGTGGACATCTGCGCCAACAACGAGGAGCAGGCTGTTACTCCCGTCAAAGATATCGTGGAAGCGCTGGAAAATCCGACGTGGGAAGCCAAATTGTCAAAATATTACTACCACACAAAAGAGATCCTTCGGGGCCGCAAAAACCTGGGCGAGGTCAAAGGCCGAACCAACAACCCGAAGGGCCGTGACGGTATGCGTTCCGGCGCGGTCATCTTCAACGAGGTCCACCAATACCAGAATTACGACAACATCAAAGTCTTCGTCACCGGCCAGGGCAAGGTTGCCGAGCCGCGCGTGGGCTTTTTTACTTCCAACGGCGACGTCAGCGACGGCCCGCTGGACGACTATCTTGCACGAGGCCGCAGGATCCTGTTTGAGGGCGAGGCGGATGAGGGCTTTTTGCCGTTCATCTGCTGCCTGAACGCGAAAGACCAGGTACACGATGAAAACAATTGGTGCATGGCAAACCCATCACTCCCCTACCTGCCCCACCTGATGCAGGAAATTCGGGACGAGTACCGCGACTGGCGGGAGCGCCCGGAACAGAACGGTGATTTCATGACGAAACGCATGGGCATCCGGGATGGGGCTAAAGAAATCGCCGTCACCGACTACGAAAAGGTCAGGGCCACCAACACCCCCCTGCCCGACCTGGCCGGGTGGAGCTGCACGGTGGGTATCGACTACGCCGAGTTGAGCGACTGGGCGGCGGTCAACCTCCACTTCCGGCGCGGCGACAAGCGCTTCGACATCAATCACGCCTGGATCTGCGCACAGAGCAAAACACTGACCCGCATCAAGGCCCCGTGGAAAACGTGGTGTGATATGGGCGTGTGCACCTATGTGGACGATGTAAGCATTTCTCCGTATTTGCTCACGGATTACATCCGGGATTCCGGGCGCATCTACAACATCAAAAAACTGGCGCTGGATAACTTCCGCTACACCATGATGGCCGAAGCGTTGCAGAGCATCGGATTTGACGCAAAGGATAAGACCCGCGTGAAGCTGATCCGTCCCAGCGACATCATGCAGGTGGACCCGGTGATCCAGGACTGTTTCGACCGAGGCCTTTTCACCTGGGGGGACTTGCCTCAGCTGCGCTGGGCAGTCAACAACACAAAACGTGTGCGCAGCAGCCGCAGTCAGGGCGTGGATACCGGAAACTTCGTCTATGCGAAGATCGAGGCAAAATCCCGAAAAACAGACCCCTTCATGGCCTTGGTAGCTTCCATGGTCATCGAAACCGAGCTGGGCACAGGACAAGTTCAGCTCCCCAAAATCGGAGCAATATGCTGGTAAGGAGTTCAAACCATGTCATTTTCCGAAAAAGTAAAAGAGTTCTTCGGATTTCAGAAATCCGATGGGCTCAAGCTCCCCGCGCAGCATGTGGATGAGACCAATGTGCCCATCAACGCCTCGGCGGTAAAAGCCTCTCTTGCCGACTGGATGACCTGTTGGGAGGAATACCGACTGCGGGATCTGGCGTTCAATTGCTGCGTGAACCTCATCGCAAAAGCGATTGCAAACTGCGAGTTCAAGACGTTCGAGCGCGGACAGGCCGTCAAAAAAGATTACTATTACATGCTCAACGTGGAGCCGAACGTCAACGAAAACAGCACGGCGTTCTGGCAAAAGGTCGTCTACCGGCTCTATAAAAACAATGAGGCACTGATCCTTGCCACCCAGCGCGGCGGCATGCTGAATCTGGTCGTGGCAGACAGCTGGACAAAGCCGGAATACTTTCCGACGGCAGAAAACATCTACCGGCAGATCCAAGTGGGCGATGAACCATACACCCGCGACCTGAAGGAAAGCGAGGTCATCCACCTTGTGCTGAACAGCGCCGATGCAAAAGCAGTGGTGGATGCACTCTATGCCAGTTACAACAAGCTGCTGGAAGCGAGCATGAAAAAACACAGATGGAATTCCGGCCAGCACATGAAAGTGCATATTTCGCAGGTCAGTGAAGGGCAGGACGATTTTGAAAAACGGTTTGCGCAGATGGTGGAGCAGCAGTACAAACCGTTCCTGCAAAATGATTTAGGAATTCTGACGGAATTTAACGGTTACGACTTCCAGCAATTCTCAGAATCGGGCAAGACCGGCGACACGCGGGATATCCGGGCGCTTGTGGACGACATTTTTTCTTTCACGGCGCGGGGGTTCGGCATCCCGCCCGTTCTGGTGCAGGGCGAAGTTGCCGGGATCAGCGACGTGGTCACGCATTGGCTCACCACCTGCATCGACCCGCTGGCGGCACAGATCAGCGAGGAGCTGAACCGCAAGCTGTATGGACGCCGAGTCTGGCAGCGCGGCGACCGCGTGAACGTAGATACCTCGACCATCCAGCATTTCGACATCCTGAGCAATGCGGACAAGATCGAAAAAATCGTGGAAAGCGCAGCATGGAGCATCAACGAGCTGCGTGAAAAGGTCGGAGATTCCACCATTACAGAGGACTGGGCAAACATCCATTGGATGACCAAAAACATTGCAACGGTCGAAGCCATTGCCCGCAATGCCGCGACCGAAGCCAACCAAAAGGAGGACAAGAACAGTGCCTAAACCGTATTTTGATATGCAGCAGAGCGGCGAGGAAGCCAACATTTATATTTTTGGCGACATTACCAGTTTCCGGTGTATCGAAAATGATGTCAGCGCCTATCACCTGGCCAACCAGCTGGAGCAGGCCGGGAACCTTGCCGAGATCAACGTCCATGTGGACAGCTATGGCGGCGAGGTCTCGGAGGGCTTTGCGATCTACAACGCCCTGCGGGCCAAAAACGCACAGATCACGACCTACGCCGACGGATTTGTGGCCAGCGCGGCCATCTACCCGTATCTGGCCGGTACGCAGCGCATCGCCAACAATGTGAGCGCATTTTATTTCCACCCCGTCATTGGCGGCACCTACGGATATTCCGAAGACCTCCGCGAGGCTGCGGATGAACTGGACAAGCTGACCGAGATCGGCCTGGGTGCGTTTACAAACGCGGGCATGAAGGAGCAGGCGGCGCGGGACCTCATCAACAGTAAAACGTGGTACAGCCCCGAAGCTGTGCTGGAAATGGGCCTTGCCACCAGCATCCAGAAGGGTGTGCGCGGCGACGAGGCCACCCAGAGTGTGCACGACATGCTCATCCGTCAAACGCTGGCCGTTCCCTCCCCGGCACCCAAAAAGCCGCCCCAGGAACCGCCCGCTCCGCCCCAAAACAACCTGCTGAGCTTGTTTTCGAAGCTCTGACCAAACCGTAAAGGCGTGTCCAAACTGGACACGCCTTTTTGAATACCAAAAAGGAGACATCAACATGAATCTGAAAGACATGTACCAGAAGAATCAGAAACTGTCTGACCTGCGCCAGCGGCTGGCCGCTTCCATCAAGGACAACAAGCCCGACGAACTGTCGGACGTCTTTTCGGAGATGTGCCAGACCATCGGCGACATCAATGCAGAGGAGTACGAGGCCAAGCTGAACGGTCTGAGGCAGGAACTCGACAACTCTGCTCTGTATGCGCGCGGCATCCGGCAGCTGACCACGGAAGAGAAGGAATACTACCAGAAGATCAGCGACGCCATGCGCAGCGAGAACCCGAAGCAGGCCCTCGAAAACGTGAGCGTCGTTTTCCCGCAGACCATCATCTCCCGCGTCATGGAAGACCTGACCGAGAGCCATCCTCTGCTGAGCAAGATTCAGTTCACCCCGACCGGCGGCGCCATCCGGATGATGCTAAACACCGACGGCCGCCACAAGGCCGCATGGGGTAAGCTGTGCGCAAAGATCATCGAAGAGCTGACCTCCGGCTTCAAGGAAGTTGACGTCGGCCTGTACAAGCTCTCTGCGTTCATCCCGGTCTGCAAGGCTCAGCTGGACCTCGGCCCCGAATGGCTGGACCGCTATATCCGCGCCATCCTGGCCGAAGCACTCGCCAACGGCCTGGAAGACGGCATCGTGATGGGCGACGGCAACGACAAGCCCATCGGCATGATCCGCGATGTGAGCGAGAGCGCTTCTGTTGTCGGCGGCGCATACCCCGAAAAGGCCAAGATCAAGGCATCGGATTTTGAACCCACCACCATGGGCAAGCTGGTCGCTCTGCTGGCCGTCACCCCGAACGGCAAAGATCGCAACCCGGATGACCTCATTCTGCTGGTCAACCCGCAGGACTACTACGAGAAAGTCATGCCCGCCACCACGATCCGCACCCCGGACGGCACCTATCGCAACAACGTCCTGCCCTACCCTGCCACTATCATCCCGGTTTCCGCTCTGCCGCGCGGCCAGGCTGTGTTTGGCGTGGGCCGTCTGTACTTCGCAGCCGTCGGCATGAACAAAGGCGGTCGGCTGGAGTACGACGACTCCTATCGTTTCCTGGAGGACGAGCGCGTCTACCTCATCAAGCTGTATGCCAACGGCTTCCCGGTGGACAACAACGCTTTCTTGAACCTCGACATTTCCGGCCTGCGCCCGCTGAATTACAAGGTCGAGACCGTCACCTCTCCTACCCCGTCCGCTGACGCCAACCTGGCCTCCCTGAAGCTGGGCAACCTGACCCTGAACCCGGCCTTCAGCGCGACCACGGCCAGCTACACTGCAACGACCGATACGGCCTCCAATGTCATCACTGCCACCCCCGCAAACGCCGGTGCGACCGTGCAGGTCAAGGTCGGCAGCAAGATCGTCGAGAACGGCAAGTCTGCCACCTGGGCTGAAGGCTCCAACACTGTGACCATCAACGTGACGGCGGAAGACGGCACGACCACCAAGGCCTACACCGTCACCGTCACCAAGTCCTGACCTTATGACGACCGTATGGGATGGCATCCGGGACGTGCTGCTCCCGGATGTCAAAAACTATCTCGACATCACATGGGATGACGACGCCGTGAACACGAAGGTCTGGAACCTCACCGTGGGCGGTATGTCCTATCTGGACGGCAAGATCGGCGAACCACAGGACTACACCACGCCCGGTCTGCACCGGGACCTGCTCATGGATTACGTCCGCTACGCCCGCGACGGCGCGGCGGATATCTTCGAGAACAACTACCGTCATCTCATTTTGGCAGCGCAAAACGAAAGGCGGGTGAGCGCTTATGCCGCGCAAAATGCCGACCAGACCAACGAATGACATCTCGCAGAACTTTAACGCAGGCGTTCTGGCCGTCTTTTCGACCGAGGACGTCGCCGATGTTGGCCACCAACCCAAAATCAAGCTGAAAAGGAAGCTCTCGGCCTGCTACGAAGAGCAGCGGCTCGGCATCAACCGGCTGTATCTCAGCCGCCAGAACCTCGCGGAGATCGTCCGCGTGGTGCGGGTGCCGCGCGCACCGGTGCAGATCAGCAACCAGGACGTGGCCCGGACCGAGGACGGCCAGTATTATCGCATCGACACGGTGCAGGTGGTGGAAAACTGCCACCCGCCCTCGATGGATATCAGCCTGCGGGCCGTCGAGGAAGATTTCGACAAACGCCTGAAGGAGGATGGCAAATGACGTGGAGCGAGTGCATCATCGCAGCCCATACCGCCGTCACCGACCAGGTGAGCCATGGCGGACGGATGAAATCCAAGCGGTATTTCGTCTGGCAGGAAGACGGAGCCTCCGATTTTGAGGCGGAAGGCAAGCACGTCGAGGGCTGCGTCACCGGCACGACCGACCTTTTCACCCAGAACGAGTTCGATCCATGGCGCGAGGCGCTGGAGCAGTCGTTCGACTCGTTCGATTCCATCGCCTGGCGGCTGAACAGCATCCAGTTCGAGGCCGACCGGGGCATCTGGCACTACGAATGGAGCTGGGAGGTGGCCGGTTGTGGCTAAGATCACCTCCAAAAAGGCCAACGACTATCTTGCCCAGCTGGAAAAGCTGACCAACGAGACGGACAGCATCTGCAAACACGCGGTCTATGAGGGCGCAAAAGTCGTGGCCGATGCGATCAAACAGTCCATCGACGCGCTTCCGGTCCAGGCACCACCGGCAAAACAGTCGTATTTCTACTTGTCGCAGGAATCCAGAGATGCGGGAGAAAAACTGCATGGAATTTCTGAGGCACAGAAAAAAGGCTTGCAAGAGGGCTTCGGCATCACCAACATGCGCCACGAAAACGGTGCCTGGAACGTCAAAATCGGCTTTGAGGGCTACAACGAAGTCCAGACAAAGACCTATCCGAACGGCCAGCCGAACGCGCTCATTGCCCGCAGCGTTGAAAGCGGGAGCAGTGTGCGAGACAAAACGCCTTTTATCGCCCCGGCTGTCAACGCCTGCCGGAAAAATGCGCAAAAAACCATGGAAGTGGTAATCCAAAAGCAAATCGAAGCCATCACGAAGAAATAAACCCAAAGAAGGTGTCCACCGTGGACACCTTCTTCTTTTTTTATTTGGAGGAAAAAACATGCCTGAGAATCCGAAAAGCATTGTGACGACCGGTTTTTCCAACATTCATGTTGCGCTGTATGCAGCCGACGGTGGGAACGTCACTTACACCGGCGTCCGCAAGCTGGGCCGCTCGGTGAGTATGAGCACCGATATTTCGACCAGCGACGATAACAACTTCTATGCCGACGACCGGCTGGCCGAGACCGAGACCGGCTCCGCCTTCACGGACGGTTCCGGCACCATGACCATTGACGGCCTGAGCCCGGACGACGAAGCCTTCCTCATGGGCCTGAAAGAGGGCAACCCGGTGCAGGTGGACAGCAGCAACAGCGTTGAGACGCTGGAGTATGGTGCGGAGATGGAGCCGCCCTACATCGGCATCGGTGCTACGAAAAAGGGCCAGCGGGACGGCAAGAGCTACTGGGGCGCCATTATTCTGGCAAAATGCCGCTGCAAGGTGCCCGGTGACGACGCTACCACGCAGGAAGATCAGATCGACTGGCAGACCCAGGACATCGACTTCACCATCATGCGGGACGACAGCGCGAAGAACCGCTGGAAGATCATCCCGAAGACCCTGTTCACGACCGAAAGCGCGGCTGTGGCCTTTGTCAAGAAAGCTCTGGGAGGCGAATAACAGATGAACGACAAGTATGTTGTGTGGACAAACATCAAGGGCAAGAAATTTCCGCTCTGCCTGACTATCGGAGCGGCGGATGTGCTGGAAAAAGCGTTCGGCAATGTCAACGCGGTCGTGGAGAGCGTCACTGCTCACGCCGACAAGCAGGAACTGGCCGAAATGATGCGTGTAATCCTGACCGTGCTTCGCCCTCTGGCGGAAGCTGGCAAGGCGTATCTCGCCGCAAGCGCTTCGTTTTCCGGCGAAAAGTCGGAAAAGACCGCAGACCTTCCGGCAGATGATGTTCTTCAGGCGATTTTGTCCGGCACGGAGATCGTCGAGATCTGGGCCGACGTTGCCATGGCTCTGCGCGGCGGGTCCTCCCGCGATGTGGAGGTCGCACCGGATAACAACCCAAAAAACGGCGAAACCGCCATGTGATCCGGCTGAATACCACATGGTATCTGTATTACGGCCGAAAGCTCGGAATGACAGAGCGCGAAGTTCTGGCCTGCCCGCTTGGCCGAATGCTGGATTATATGGCGTGTATGCAGATCGAGAACGGTGCAGACCAGAAAGTCTATGCCGATCTCGATGCGCTGGCGGCGATACGATGAGGAGGTGGTAGCGCTTGGCAAAAACGGACATTGGCCCGCGAATCAGCGTTGAGGGCGAAAGCGAATACCGCAAACAGATGCAAAACATCATCCAGCAGCAGAAGGAGTATTCCTCTGAGCTGAATCTTGTCACTGCACAGCTTGGAAAAAACGCCACCGCACAGCAAAAGGCCTCCTCCATTGCCTCTGTGCTGAAAAAGCAGATCCAGAATCAGGAATCTGCCCTTTCAGCTCAAAACACGATGCTTCAAAAAGCAGTCACCAAATGGGGCGACGCCAGCAAAGAAGCATCCGGATTCCGCACTGCGATCAACAAGACCAGCGCAGAACTGGCAACCCTCAAAAGTCGCTTGTCTGACGCGGAAAACGGTCTGGGCGAATTTTCGGACCAGACAAGAACGTCCGGCGACGACCTTGCTGCCTCTGTGACAGCGGGCACGTTGGCCGCAAAAGCCTATGCGACCATCGGCAGCGAACTGCTGTCCGCAGGCAAAAAGGTCGTTGAGGCGGGCGTCAGCTATAACGCCCAGCTGGAGCAGTATCAAACGGCACTGACCAACATGCTCGGCAGCGCATCCGCTGCGGAAAACGCACTGGAGCAGATCAAGCAGGACGCGGCCCGGACCCCCTTCGACACAGCGGGCCTTGTCAAGGCCAACGAGCTGCTGATCTCGACCGGCGTTGATGCAGATTCTTCCCGCAAGGTTATCCTCGCGCTGGGCGATGCGGTCTCTGCAACCGGCGGCGGCAACGAGGAGCTGAGCCGGATGGCCCAGAACCTCCAACAGATCAAAAACGCCGGAAAGGCCACGGCGGCAGACATCAAACAATTTGCCTATGCAGGCATTGATGTCTACGGCATTCTGGCCGACTACACCGGAAAATCGACCGCCGAAGTGCAGAAAATGACCGTCACCTATGACGTGCTGACCGCTGCACTGGAAAAGGCCTCGGACGAGGGCGGGCGGTACTACAACTCCATGTCCACCCAGAGCGAGACGCTCAACGGCCAGATGTCCACGCTGACGGATAACGCCACCCAGCTGGCGGGCCTTATGACTGCCGATCTGACCGACGGCATCAAAATGGTCGTTGGCAACCTCAATGATATGACCGTTGCGGCGGCTGAAGCATACAAAACGGACGGCTGGGTCGGTCTGGCAAAGGAGATTGCGTCGCTGAATCCGCTGATCTCAGGCGTAATCAGCGAGATATCTGCTTTGGGCGATGGACTGTCTACCATTGCCCAAAATGCTATCAGCGTCCTCGATCAGTGGAGCTACAAGCTCAACAAGGCGCTGGGCAAAAACGCCTATGCCGGGTATGACAGCTACGAGGACTACCGCTCACAGACGGACAGCCAGAAAAACAAAAACCGCCGAAGGCAGGAAGCCCTGGCCGGAAAAGGTATCTCGAACCAAAAGCAATACGACCGGCTGCATCCGACCGTAACGCCCCCGACAAGCAGCGGAAGTGATACGCCGACCGGGAGCACGACCCAAAAAACCAAAAAGGCCGCTGCCGACCAGAAGAAGCTCGCCAAAAGCGTGACCGAAACCAACACCCAACTGTTGGAGGGTACCGGCAACATCGTCGGGGCCATCAAGCAGGTGACGGAAACCGCCGATAACACCTACAACGTCTACGACGGAACGACCAAGCAGCTCAAAGGCACAACGCAGGAAACCGCCCAGACCGTCACCCGGACATGGACCGAGATGGTGGACGGCATCCAGAAAAACTACAAGCAGGTCGTCACCCTGCTGGACGGCGTGGAGCAAAGCAGCAAGACGACCGTTGAAAACGTCACAACTGCCGGAAAGACTGCAATCGCCTCGAAGTCGGAGAAGATCTATGGTGTGGACGGCGTTGTCGGCGCTCTGGACCGGACGACCCAGACCACCAAGAAGATCGAGCAAGTCATTGACCAGACGACCGGCGAGGTAAAAGAGAACGTTGTCTCTACGACTGATGTGGTGACGGACTCGTATACCGCCATTGTTGACGGCGTCGCCCAGGCAGTCACTCGCACGACAACTTATGTCAACGGCATTGTGACCGACGTGCAGGAAAAGACAAACGGCCTGAAGACCGAGATCAAAGGCGTTCAGGGCACGGTGGGCAGCTTCTCGCAGTTTATTCTCGACCTCGATACGAAACTGGGCGGTCTGGAACAGGCGGCTTCCAATCTGAGCAAAAGCCCGCTCGGAAGCTGGTTTTCGGACTTGTCGAAAGGATACCGCGCAAGCGACAGCTTTTTTGACAACATCGACGTGCCAGGCCTGATTGTAGGAGGGCTTGTTTCAGCGGCTACGGGTTATATGAAGGGCGGCATACCGGGAGCGATTGCAAGCGCGGGCCTGTCCATTGTGGGCAACCTGATCGGAACAAATCTTTCCGGCCTGGCCAATGAGTCGAACAACTGGGGCGCAGACCTTGTCACCGGCATGGCGAACGGCATGAAAGAGGCTGGCGGATTTTTGGCCACTGCCGCCAAAGGGCTGGCCGAGACCGTGAAAAGTTTCCTGCATTTCTCCCGCCCGGACGTTGGCCCGCTGCGGGAATATGAGCAGTGGATGCCGGACATGGTCAAAGGAATGGCCAAAGGGATCACCGATAATGCCTATGTGCTGCGCGACGCAGTGCGCGGGCTGAGCGGCCAGATGGAAACTCAGCTCACCTATGATGTGGGCCGGGCCAGCTCTGCGCTCACCACGGCTTACAACACCCGGCGCATCAGCATGGGCGGCGTCAGCATCAGCATCTACCCGCAGGAAGGGCAGGACGCTGAGGAGATTGCCCAGTACACCATCGACAAGCTGCAAATGATGATAAATTCGGAGGCCTCCGCCAATGGAGAAATACCTGTATTTTAACGGCCACAGCTCGGACGAGTATTTCTGCCACATCGAGCACAAGCCGGAGATCCCGGTTCCGGAAGCCAAATACGAGGAGTATGAGGTGCCGGGCCGAAACGGAAAGCTCCATGCTGATCTGGGCTATTACGACAATATCACCGTGACGTATCAGCTGTATTTCCACGGCAAAAACCCGACGGCGGAAGACGCCCGCACTGTCAAGAAATGGCTGGCCGGAACGCCGGGAGCGCATCAGCTCTCCGATGGATACGACCCGTCGTTTTTTTATTTCGCCACGGCCAAGCCGGGCAGCATTTCGAACATCCTCAACAAGTACGGCCGGCTGTCGGTGGATTTTGACTGTGATCCGCGCCACTTTCTCGTGTCTGGCTATCAGGCTGTGGCGCTGGAAAATGGACAGACCCTTCTCAACCCGCTGGATCAGGTGGCACTCCCCTATCTGGAGATCACCGGGAACGGCGCAGAGGGAAAAGTCGTCGTCAACGGCGTGGAATTTGCCGCCATGCCCCCGGCAGATCGGGTACTCTATGCCGACTGCGAAAACTGGGACGCCTACGTCACCGGCGGCACCAATGCCAACGCGCTTGTCGGCGGCACCTGGCCCACGCTGCGGCCGGGCGAAAATACGATCAGCTGGAGCGGCGGCGTGACCGGCGTGACCCTGACTCCAAGGTGGTGGACATTATGACGCCGATCTTACACGAGGCCGATGTAACCTCTATCGGCAATTACGGTCTAGGCGCGCTGAAAGACGCCCTCAGCTGCACCGTCAGCTGCGAAGAAAACGGTGCGTATGACCTGACCCTCATCTATCCGATGACCGGTCTCCATGCGGAGCTGCTGGCCGAACGCAGGCTCATCAGCGCGGCCCCGTCCCGGTACGAAAACCGGCAGCTGTTCCGCATCTACCGGATGACGCGGCCCATCGACGGCAAGATCCAGGCCTATGCGCATCACATCTCGTATGACCTCAACAACTGCATCGTCAAGCCTTTCACGGCTGCGTCGCTGAGCGAAGCCATCACAAAACTCAAGGCCGGAATCGTAGGAGACTGCCCGTTCGACATTTCGGCCAGTTACGATACTGCGGGCACGTTTTCGGTCTCGAAGCCAATGACCGTCCGTGCGGCGCTGCTGTCCAGCAACAGCGACAACCTCGCCTCGGTCTATGACGGTGTATGGACGTTCGACGGCCTGAGCTGTGTGCTGCGCAAAAAAGAGACCGTTGACCGCGGAGTCAAAATCGCATACGGCCTGAACCTGCTGGACGTCAACCAGGAAAAAAATATCGAGGACGTCTACACCCACGTCTATCCCTTCTGGATGAACTCCGAGAAGAGCAAGTATTATGACCTGGAGCCCATCGCGGCTTCCAGCATCACCGGATACCGGAAGATCTACCCGCTCGACCTCACCAGCTACTACCAGAAAGCGCCTTCGGATGCCAGTATGAAAAAGACGGCTGACGAGTTCATCCAGAAAAATGAGATCGGCAAGATCAGCGTCAGCCTGACGGTCTCTTATGTGCAGCTGGAAAAGTGCGTGGAGTACACCGGCTCCGGCCAGAGCGGGATTATCCTGCGCGGTGATACGGTCGAGGTACGGTATCTGCGTTTGGGCGTGAGCGCCACGGCGCGGATCACCAAGACGGATTACAATGCACTGCTGGAGCGCTATGACTCCCTGCAAGTGGGCGACGCCAAAGAGCGCCTGGCCCGCACGACCATCCGGGAGCGCAGCCGCGTGACCACCACCAACGACCGGGCGGTGGATGCCGGGACATTGGCCACGGACGCGACAGAAGCCGCAGAACGTGCAAGCCATGTTGCGACAGACTACATCAACGAAAGCGATACCGGAAATATCAATTTCGGCGTCGGCGATTACTCTTACACCATCGGCAATGATGGACTGGAATTTAACGGCATCCGAAACCGAACACCTCTCAAAAATTTCGGAGATGTGATCAACTGGAGCGCAGGAAAAGTAGATTTCGACCTCAGCCGATATTCTGCACTCCTTATTACATTCGAAAGCCACAAAGGTTCTACCTGGCTTGCATCTGGCGGTGGAGCCGGAACAGCATCGGTCGTTATTCCGATCGGCTCAAAAGATTGGAATGGCAGTCCGAAAAAGTATTCCATGATATATCCGTGGAATACGGTACACAGGCGAGATGTTTGGGCGGATTCTACCGGCGTTAATTTTGGAGATGCTTATGAGCGCACATCCAGTTACACGAAGCCGGTCGGTGCTTTGGGTATACCCATTGTGCCTGGTGTTACTACGCTGTCATACGACCTGGACATTCCGACCGGCGATGGTTGGAAGAAAGATAACAGTCTTTGCGTTCCAAAAGAAATTTACGGGTTTTTGTGAGGCGGATGATGAAAAAACAGGATTATTTTTATCAATGCAAAATTGACTCTACTGGCCGACTGTATTATGGATCCTGGACACACAGAAGCGTTTTACCCAAACAGCTACTTGACAACGAGGTGCTTTTTGAAGAGTTTCCAGATGATGGAGGCAGTGGGGAAAACTATCTCTGGGACGGCAAGACATTGACTTACGCTCCATTGCCAGAAAAGGAGGACGACAATGCAAACAATCAAAATTGATTTCGACAACCCCGGCCTTCCGCAGCGTCTGGACGTTGTAGAGAACGACGCGCAGAGCCGCTTTTTTAAGGCCGTGCTGTACAAGGACGGCAAGGCATACGCTGCGCCGTCCGGTGCAACGTACAGCATCATGTACCGAGGATTCGGCCCTCAGAATGAGGGCTGGTATGATACCATCAACGACGGCGCTGGCAAGCGGTCGGCCTGCTCGGTATCCGGCAACGTTGTCACCTGCGAGATCGCACATCAGGCTCTCCGCGTCCCCGGCCATGTCAGCGTCGTGCTCTGCGTGACCGGAAGCAATGGCTATATGCTCCACGGCTGGCCCATTGATTGCAACTGCCGCAATGACAATTATACCGGTGGAACGTTGGTGGAGAGCTTCTTCTATATCACTCAGATCACCAACGCGGACTGGACCTCGGCGATCAAGACCTGGGAAGAACTCAAGAACATGATCGACCCCACCCTCTCCCTCTCTGGTAAGGCGGCGGATGCGGCAAAGGTGGGAGAGGCGGTCAATGCGGAGGCAACCAGAGCAAAGAGGGTGGAGGAGGAGATCGCGAAGAGAATTGGGCAGCTAAAGGAAGAGAAAATTGACAATCCTTCTTCGAATGATGATGGCAAAATAGCAAGGGCAAAGGCTGGTGGGGTGGAATGGGTGGATGTGGGACAACCGACAGATGCGCAGACGGAAAGTGCAGTAACAAAATGGCTTAATAAGCACCCAGAAGCTACGACAACTGTACAGGATGGGGCAATTACTAAAAATAAAATAGATAACAATTTTTTGTTATATATCGAGAAAGATTACACTACTCCACAAATGTTTGGAGCTAAAGCGGACGGAATTACAGATGACAGCAATGCAATTTTCGCAGCTATAAATGCTTCAAAAACAATTGTTTTTCCACAAGGGATATATAAATGTACTGCCGCAATTGATATTTCCGATAAAAACATATACGCTGAAGGAGCCATTTTAGATTTTGCTGATTTTATCGGAGAATGTTGTATTACGTCCACAACCAACGGAACGAACATTCATGGTTTAAATATAAAAAACGCATCGCCATCAGAATATGCTGTTAATTTGCAATATTTTGCAAATGGATGTAGTTGTGAAAATCTAAGAATCACAAATAGCACTAAGGGCATAAGAATTAGCGGCTCTTGGTATACTAGCTTTAACAATATTGAAATTAATATTGTGTCCGAAAGTGGGACATGTATGACAATTGATAATAGCAGATATGGGAATCCGGTAAACGCTATCACTTTCACGAACATTTCCTTGAATGGTGGAGCAATTGGATTATCCGTTCAAGGTAGTACTGTCAATTCGCTTGTGTTCTCTGGAATTGCAATTGAAAATCAAAGTGAATTTGGAGTAAAAACCGAAAATAGCTATGGCAATATCACATTTGATGGAATATACTTTGAGGGAAGAAAAAATGCGACCTTATTTAACAGCAAATTGTACATAGATATTGGGTCTATATTAGTTCGCGGAAAATATAACGCATTCGCAAATGACGACAATCAAATCATTCTCAGGAGTAGACCTTACAATCCTGCAAATATAATATTGAATGCTCAACAAAAGACATATTGCAATGATCTTGGAAAAAGATATTATCCGCGCTTTCTGTCCGACGCAAATGTCCGAGACCACTACATCGAAAAACAAGAAGGACAAGATAATTTTACGTTGTATTTAAAGAATTCTACTTCGCCATTGTATATTCGTTTGTTGTGTTTTAGCCGCGATACGTCGGACACAACAACTCAATCACTGGATATCATAGAGCTTTTTGTGTTCACAGACACCAAAGGAACAAAAGTTCTGCCTCAATACAAGAATTTTTCAAGCAGAACTTTTGTTAAACAATACACAATATCGACTCGTATAAATGGTAGCAATCTGGAAATCAACCTTTCAAATTCTTCGGAGTATTTTTTCAGGTCGAGATTGATTATTATCGCATCTTATTTTGGATCAGAATCCACCGTGAAAACTCTAGAATAATATTTAATGGAAGAACAAAATGAAAAAAACAATTTTGGACGTTTCCCGCTGGCAGAATCGCATCGACTGGAACAAGGTCAAGGCAAGCGGCCTTATCTCCGGCGTGATGCTCAAAACTGTCAGCACCAACCGCAAGCTGAGCAAGCGCAAGGACGGGCTATACATCGACCCGACCTTTGAGCGCAACTATGTCGAATGCAAGCGTGTCGGCTTGCCGGTGGGCGTGTACTACTACACCTACGCCGTCTCGCATACCAGTGCCGACGCAGAGCTGGATCTGCTCAAGACTGCGCTGACCGGGAAAACCTTCGAGCTGCCGGTCTGCGTGGATGTGGAGGACAACAAGCTCCGCAAGCTTGGCAAGCAGGCGTTGACCGACCTGACCGCGTATGCGCTGGCGACCATCGAGCAGTGGGGCTTTTACGCTCTGCTCTACACCGGTCTCAACTTTGGCGAGACCCGGCTGTATATGGGCGGCGCTGCACTGCGCAAGTATGACGTGTGGGTGGCTGCATACCGCGACGAAAAGCCGACCCCGGCATGGCCTTTTGGGATGTGGCAGTACACCAGCACCGCCAGTGTGCCGGGCATCACGGGCAACGCAGACCTTTCCCACGCTTACAAGGACTACGCCGCCATTATCGCGAAAAAGGGGCTGGACCGGCTCCGGGAGGGCGCATGAGCGAATCAATCATCGTAGCCATTATCACCGGCGGTCTGAGCCTGATCGGCGTGATCGTCTCCAACAACCACACCGCACAGAGCATGGACGCCAAGCTGGACAAGCAGCAGGCTGTGACCGAAACCAAGCTGGAAGAGCTGACCCGCGAAGTCCGGGAGCACAACAACTTCGCCAAGCGCGTACCAGTGCTGGAAGAACAGATCAAGGTGGCAAACCACCGCATCGAAGACCTCGAAAAAGAAAAAGGAGAGTAACACATGGAAACCATTCTTAACACCATTCTCACCCCGCTGCCCGCGTGGCTGGCGCTTGTGCTCATCGTTGTGGGCACTGTGTCGCTTGTGCTGGGGCTTATCCGTCTGGGCTACGGCGCAGCGGTCAAGGGCACTGTGCTCAACCTCATTGCAAGGGCTGAACACGAGATTCAGGGCACCAAGCGCGGCGCAGAACGCAAGGCGTGGTGCGTTAAAATGCTGCGCACCTATCTGGACAACAGCAAATGGGGCAGGCTTGTCTCGTTGGCCATCACGGAGGAAACCATGAGCAAGGTTATTCAGTTTTTCTTTGACCGCGCAAAGGCGGCACTGGAAAAGCAGTAAGGAGCGCGCCGTGAATCTAAAAACATTTTTTGTTACAGAAATTGTTGCTGTTTTTGCACAGTTTTTGCTTTTTACGCCTTTCTTCTTTATCTGGAGAAACGATTGCAAATCTATTGGAAAAGAAAATTTTGCAGTTCCCATCAAAACCCGGTTTTCATACTGGTGCATTTTCTTCCCATTCTGGGCTATCCCGCTTATTTCTCGCTGAAAGGAGTATATCATGGCAAGCACTACATACGACCATTTTGTTGGCGTCAACAAAATGTACGCCGCACAAGAGCAATTTCGTCGCATCACGAAAATGGTCTGTGGACGTTTTCGTGACCTCAAGAAAACATACCATCTCGGTGCCGTCACCGTAATGGTGCGCAACGCCGGACAGCTGCCGCAGCCTTTCTGGCTCGGTGCTGCCCGTGGCGGCGGCTCGTGTAGTGCTGCCCGCTGCGCTGCAAGGACTTGACCGACAGCAGATGACCGCCGCCATCAAAAGCTCACCGCTTGGGAGGGTAGACCGTAAGATAGCCTTACTGCGGTACGTTGAGCGGCTCCCGCTGCCGGACATTGCGGCGCAGACACATTACAGCCGGACGGCGGTAGGCTATCGGCTGAAAGGCATTGATAATATTTTCAAGTAAAAATCCCCTGCTTTGCCGAAGACCTGCGCTCCACGCGGGGTACTTTGTAGGCAAAGTGGGGGATTTTTGCTTTACAGAAGACTATAATGCTCAGCTAGCAGAAAACGGACATATACAGGGCAGTCCCGGCTTCCGGCGCACCAGTTCTGCACAGTGCGTAGCGGGATGCCTGCGCCTTTGGCAAAAGAGGTCTGCGACATTCCGGTGCGGGAGATCAGCTCCTTCATAGACAGGTGCGCCAGCTCCCAGATGCGGGACAGCCTTGCCTTTTCGGCGTCCAGATCAATGCAGTCAGAAGCGTCATCCGGTGCGCTCAGAGTAATGTTGTTGGAAAAGATTTCCTTCGGCTGCTCTGCGGCCATAGTAAAAAGCTCTGCTTTGGTATACACAATTGACTTCCTTTCTTTCGTGTGGTAGCATAATGGTATGCCTCCACGTGAGGTGTCTTTCACTAAAGTCCCCTAGTCGGTGTTCGCGCGCCGTCTGGGGGACTTTTCTTTTACTCCATATCTTCCAGAGCTTTAAGATACTTCGGGTAAAGGTCTTCCATTACGGCCTGTCTCTCAACGTCGTCGAGATTTCCGTTCATGAGTGCCTCGCCCTCTTCATCGGAGAGTTCGATGCTGGTAGTGACCATCGGGTCGCGAGCGTCCAGATGAGAGGTCTTGACGTCACCATCATCGGTGAGGTGCGCGTAGATCATCCAAACGCCGTTGTCGTATTCAATTTCGGTTCCGGTGGCCATAACCTTGGTTGCGAACTCGTCAGCAGTGAGCTTTTTCATAATTGTTACCTCCATGTCTCCATGTCTCCATGTGTTTGTGTGTGGTCTTTCACTGTCTTTATTATACACCCATTGAGTGCAAAAATCAAGGCTTTTTCAAAAATATTATACCCATTGAACGCATTTTTTGCGCTCACGCTGCCCTTTTGCAGTGTGGGCGCTTTTCTTTTTTTGTCCTTCGTTGTGCCTTCGTTGTCTTTTGCTTTTTGCTGATGCAGTACACTGGGAGCACAAGGAGGGATGAAATATGAGCTATTATCCGGCACCCGGAGCGCCCTACGTTCCGCAGCAGCCTGTCAATCCTTACGGCGGCATGGGCACGGTAGGGCTTGCCACTCCCCTGCCGAACACACAGATGCAGGCAGTACAGCCGCAACGCCCGCAGCCGATGAATGGGCAGCAGCCTGTTCAGCAGTCGGCGCAGGACGGCGGTTGGCTGCTGGGCAGACCTGTTTCCAGCAGGGAGGAGTTTTTGGCGATACCGTCCGACCTGTACGGCAGACCGACCTACTGCCCAGACTTGCGCAGCGGCGTGATCTACTGCAAGCGGCTGAACCCGGACACCTGCGAATCCTATGTGCAGGAGTTTTACAGCCCGGAAGCGTGGAGGCAGATGCAAGCGCAACAGGCACAGCAGACCGCTGCACCGACACAGCAGTATGTGCCCGTTGACGAGTATAACACCCTCGTCCGTAGGCTGGATGACCTGGAAAAATGGCAGAAAAGCTTTTCTAAACCCGCTGCCACAGCGAAGAAAGGAGAATAACGATGTCTTCTCCGTTTGATGTGATTACACACAGCCCCATCATGCAGCTTGCAAATCTGGCTCGTGCCGGACAGAACCCGATGGGTCTTATCCAGCAGCTTGGCGGGCAGAGCGCCCCCATTATGCAGGGCTTGAACCTGATTCAGGGCAAAAACGAAACGCAGCTCAGGACAATGGCACAGAACCTCGCCAAAGAACGGGGCATCGACCTGAACCAGCTGGCAAGCGTCCTGAACCTGACTCTGCCCCGATAACGCATCCCTCTAAGCGAAACGCTTCTCAGTTTTGCGGACTTGACAAAAACCGCTTTTGTTTGGCTTCGCCCATCGCATACGGCGGTGGGATGGCATAACGCAAAACTGAAAGGAGTTTTGTTATGGACGATTTTGCAACTGGCTATCTGGCTGGGCAGGACGGCGGCAATAACAACGGCGGATTCTTCGGCAACGAAGGTCTGTGGGCGGTTATTATCCTCGCCATCATCTTCGGCTGGGGCAACTACGGCAACGGGCGAAACGGTGGTGACAACGGCATGAACAGCTACATCCCCTATCTGGTCGGCACTGGTGCAACCGGTCAGGGCGGTGCAGACACCCGCGCGGCTCTGTCTGAGGGCTTCTACCAGCAGGATACTTCCCGCTCTCTGGCGGGCATCCAGAGCGGTATCTGCTCTCTGGGTTATGACCAACTGGCGCAGATCAACGGCATCAACGCCAACATTGCGAACGGCTTTGCTGGCGTGAACGGTGCCATCTGTCAGCTTGGCTACCAGAACGCACAGCTCGTGAACGGTCTGGAACGCAGCGTGTCTAACGGCGACAACGCCATCAGCCTTGCCATCATGCAGGAGGGCAACGCCCGGCAGGCGGGTCAGACCGCACTTGCCACGCAGCTGGCATCTTGCTGCTGCGAGAACAAGCAGCTGATCGGCGACCTGAAGTACACCATCGCAACGGAAGACTGTGCCACCCGGCAGGCTATCGCAGACAACGCCCGCGCCATCGTGGACAACTGCAACGCCAACTTCCGCAGCATGATGGACTACTTCACGCAGGACAAGATCGCAACTCTGACCGCTGAGAACCAGAGCCTGAAGTTCGCCGCTTCTCAGGACCGTCAGAATGCGCTTCTGACCACCGTGATGTCTCAGCAGACCGATACCATCCTGAACCGGGTCAATCCTCGCCCTATTCCCGCTTATCAGGTAGCGAACCCCAACGTGGGCGTGAACTGCTGTGGCTGCTGCTAACCAACACACTCCCCGATAACACCGGGTGAACCATCGGGGCAGGGGTAAGACACCTCTGCCCCTGATTTTTTAGGAGGAAAACACTATGGCTTGCAAAACAAGCTGCAAACTCTGCCCGCACTTGGTCATCAGTCAGGCGGTTACGTTTGCCGACGATACTCTGACCATCAACATCCCTGCCGGGTCTTACGCAGCGGGCGAAAAATATTGCATTGTCGTTGCCCAGAGCTTGCCGGACACGACCACCATCAACGCCCCTGTGGTCATTACCATAGGTGCAGGCACGACCGCATACCCTCTGACCGACTGCAGCTGCGCTCAGGCAACTGCTGAGAGCATCCACACCCGCACCCGCTACGCTACACGTGTGGCAACGTCCGCCACCGGCACCGGCACGTTTAAGTATCTTGGCTGCTTCTGCCGTTCCCACGCCGGTGCGCCTGCGTCCATTTCTTGAGGAGGTATAGATTATGGGCAAGACTAATTTTCGCCGCATGATGATGCTCCGCGACCACGACAAAGACCGTGAGCCGGAACGTGACCGCCTCGAAGAAGAGCGTGACCGCAGGGAACGTGAGCTGGAACGCCGTCTGCGCAAGCTGGAAAACGGAAATGACCGCTATCCTTACTATCCGCAGGAAGAAAACCGCTACATCGACCCCTACCCTATCCCCCGCTACCCTGACGTAGAGTATGGGCGCAAGATGCCGCAAATCGGCTTCTCGCAGAACGGAGACTGGGATAAACGGTCTGGACAGTACGAACGCGGCGGCGCAGACAGCCGCTCGATCAGGATGCCCCGTCCTCACCTCTCTTATGATGAGGCCGAGGAATGGTGCGACAACATGGTGAACGCCGACGGCACAAAAGGCTGTCACTGGACGCTGGAACAGACGCAGGACGTGGCCAAGCAGCGCAATATCAACTGCGACCCGAACGACTTCTGGGCAGCGATGAACATGATGTACTCGGACTATTGCACGGTCGCTCGGTCGTACAGTGCGGACAATCAAAACTTTTATGCTGATATGGCCGCGGCTTTTCTGCGCGACAAAGATGCTGTTCCCGGAAAAATCGTGAAATATCTGGAAGTCATTGTGGACGGCTAAAGCCCGACTACTTTTCGACTACTTTTGGAACGCGAGATTGCGTTAGTATGCGTTAGTTCGCGTTAGTATGTGCATCATTAGAAATACACAAAAACCCGCATGACTGCGCAAAAGTCTAGCAGTCATGCGGGTTTTGTCATGGTTGCGCCAGCAGGAGTCGAACCTTTTTCGGGGTTCGTCCCATCATTCTTTTTTTACTTTTTACTGCTTTTTGACTACTTTTTATCATCTTGGTCGTTATAGTATGCAATCATTTTTTGCGTTGCATCTTTGAGCTTTCGTTCGCGAATGTGCGTGTAGATCTTGTAAGTCGTCGAGATATCAGCGTGACCCATTATTTTTTTTGCTTCCAGCACACCGACTCCTGCGTCGTATAAGTCCGACGCGAACGCATGCCGAAATTGATGGGCTGTCACTGTAGGCTCCATCACCGGCGGCAACGGATTTGCAGAGGATTTTGGGCCCCGGCGGCTGTCTCTATAGCGGTTTTTGCTTTTGCTGGGCCGCACAAGGCCCAGATCGGTGCAATAGCTGAGCCATCGGCTGTGATACTCTGCATCGGTCAAGGGCCTTGCCATGCCACCGATAACATATTCTGTCGGCTTGCCCCGGCGCGGCTCTATCTCTTGCCTGAGATGTGGCATAAGCGGGATGACCCGGACGCCGTTATTGGTTTTGGGGTCCTGTATTTTGACACCGCCACCTGCCCAGGACACTTTTTTGCTGACATAGATTTTGTTGTTTTCGAAATCTATATCCTCCCATCGGAGGGCGATCAGCTCACCCAGGCGGCAACCGGTGTACATCAGCATCCAGGCGCACAGCCCGAACCCTTCGGGATGTGCCCGGAAAAGAGCAAGCTCCTTGTCTGTAGGCGGTTCCCGGATGACCGCAGGCTTCCCGGCGGGGGGCTTGATATCCTGCATCGGATTGTATGCCGACCCGCTTGCAAGACGCCAGCCGCGAAAAATGCCGCGCAAAACGCTGATTGCGTTCCGGATGCTGCTCGTTGACAACCCTTCATCTTTGAGCGCCTGACCGAATCCGGCTACCATAGCCGGTGTGATCTCGTCCATCCTGCGGCCCACGAAGTATTTGACGCAGCGGTCATAGTTGGACCTATAAGACGAGTCTGTCCCCTCCTCAATGCGTTTGAGCAGCTTTTCCCAGTAATCTTTGGCAACGGCTTCAAACAATTCGGCTTTGGCAGACTCTTCTTTTCTTTGCATCAAGGCCTCTTTGTATTTTGCCTCGGCCTCGGTCTTTGTTTTGCCGTAAAATACCTTATATTTTCCGTCCGGCATTTTGCGCTTGACTTGATATCGTCCATCCGCGCGCTGGCCTTTTCTACTTTTTGGCATTCCTCTGCACCTCCATCATAGAATAGGCGTCATCCAGATTTTTTGCGGCGGCGGTGCCGCAGTCGCGCGCCTGGCGCACAACGTCCATGACCGGCTGTGTCCCGTTCGGGTCGGGGTCGGTCTTCGTCGATTGCGTCATCTCATAATGTCCGATGACGGCATTGACGATGGACACCCGGTCCCGCAAGGGAGTGTGTAAGTTTGCCAGCACCTCCGTCAGCACCCCCATCGGGTCGGAGCCGTGGTCGCCATAGTAGAGGTACAGCCAGCCGTCCACCTCGTAGTTGGACATCTCATCCACGGCGGCGTGAAGGATCTGGCGCTTCTCCGCGGTGGAGATGTCCTCTTGTAGGTAATCAAGCAGACCGGGATAGATACAGGCGTCCATGCAGCGCCGGGCCGGGATGCTGCACGCTACGCACCAATTGATAATGTCGGCCAGCGTCACAGGGGATGTTCCCCGCTCCCTGCTGGCCACGGTCGGCTTGCTGATCCCAAGCCGTTTTGCCAGCTTTTCCTGGCTGAGCCCGGCTTTTGCCCTTGCCATTTCGAGCGCCTTTGCCACTTGCAAGTCATACTCGTTCATAATTTCCTCCTTTTTACCGATTCGACACGATATTGCGTATAGATTCCTTCCCATCTCCTATGATATAACAATTATGTAAAAAATTTCCATCGCAGGAGGTAAAAAATTATGGCTGCTATTATGTATGTACCCGACGATATGGAGATCATCGACGGGATGCCCGCATCAAAACCAAAAGACCCGGATCGCGTCCGGGCCCCGTGGGAGGAATGACTATGCCAACTGATACCATGCTGCTGGACTACGTCCGAAACCGCACACTCAATCTTGTGTACACGCTATCCAATTATGCCGCTGATCCGGACGTCTACGGCGAGCTGCTGCGCATTGCCCAGCAGGCCAAAGACGACGCTGACTCCGGCATTGACCCCGGCGACCGGCTGGATTGCATCAATGGCCGTGTCGTCGAGCTGTGACATCTTCCCCGTCGTCAGCCCGGCGGCGGGGAATGATTTTGTGTCCACAGTGGACACCTTCACAAGCTTTTTTCTAAGAGCTGAGACTTTTTCGCGTTATATTCTTCTTCAGTAATCGCACCCATATCCAAGAGCTGCTTAAACTTCAAAAGTTCATCTGCAACGCTGTTGACACGTCCGTATGCAGATTGTGTCTGTGATTTCTTTTCCATGCAGGCCTTCAGCAGAGCGGTCATCCCGGCGGGATACGTCTGCGCTGACAGAGTCTTTTTGCCAAAAGGAAGCTCAAAAGAAATCGTTATATTTTCCTTGCCCTTACCTTTTCGAGTCTCTGTTTTTGCTGTAGACGCTCCCACGATCGCGCCGACTGGGCCGGCAATGGCTGCGCCGACCACGGCACGACCGATTCCGCCTCTGGTCTGCGTGACGGTGAAATCTTCCGAATCTGACTCGTAACCGGATACTTCGTCAAAGGCGTAAATCATGCGAGGGCCTTTGTCCCCGCTTCGACGACCAAAATAAAAGAGTCCGTTTTCGTCGTCCACAGAAACATAAAGTGCATCGGCATCGTAAAGAGAGTCTGTTTCCTTAAACTGTTTCCGGCGTTTTTCCTGGACTGCCCAAAAATCAGCCAACTCTTTTGTCGAAAATTTGGACGCCTGAAACCCGACTTTCGAATAGAAAAAGTTCATGCAGCTGGCACAGATCAATCCGTCCGCGCTTCTTTCCCGATTCAACAGGCCCATTTTTCCACCGCAAACAGGGCATGAATTTGCCATAACTTGTCCTCTTCTCTTTGTTAATAAGCAATTTTTACAAATTTGCTTCCTAATTTATGCGATTCGAGGTTTTCCAAAACACGTTTTTGAACATTCGGAGATACGGCCATCAAACTTTCATAAGCATCTAAAACCTTTGTGATTGCTTCGCGGTCGTTTTGATAACTGCTCATTTGGTAATCGTATTGGGAATCCGAACCCTTAAAACGATAAACAGCTTTTTTGGCTGAAACTGATTTTTTTAGCATCTCAATTTCCACCGGGTCGGCTATTTCGTCGCGGACTTCCCAAACGGTGGTATAATTTGATCCAATTTCTTTCAGAACTTTTTGACTGGACTCTGTATTGAAATACTTTTTGTAAACTTCTCCATCCACGGAGTAAACAATGCTATTCCAGAAAATCCAGTTTCCTCCGTAATAAGTGTATATCAGCCGAATTGGCTGAATTTCATCATTTTTTACGCAAAAATACGGAAGAATAAAAGTTGTTTGCGTTGACAAAGGCCATTTGCTCCAATAATAAATATCGAAGTTCTCTACATCATCATGCTCTTTATAAAGACTTTTCCTTAGTTTTTCAGTCAAATTTTCAACTTGCAAATCTTCCAATTCCTCGGTGGCGAGCTTCAACGTTTCATAATTGGAAACCATGGCTTTCCACTCGTCCGGAAGAGAATTATAAGCACCCTGTGCGTTTGCAATTGCCGTGGCGCTTTCCAACGTGATCGGCCCGATCTGATTGATCTGTGCTTCCACCTGTTCCGGAGTAGTGGCCTCGTTTTCTTCCTCCAACTGCGCCAGCGAGGTGTACCCGGCGGGGCTGAGTGCCATTGTAGGAAGAGCAGCGCCGGCCAAAGTTGCCGCAATGCACAAACTGGCAACCATAGTTTTGCCAATTTTCACGAGTTTCATGATTCTTTCTCCGTTCTCTTGATTTTTTATCATCATGGTTGTAATATAGAGCCATGAAATACAACTTAAAGGAGTGTTATGAATGTCTGACAACGAATTTTTAGCCCTTTTGCGGGAACATCCGGAACTCTGGGAACTCGTACTGCGCACCCTTCAAGGGTTTGAAAAGGCCGTTGTCTGACGTTGCGGTTGACCTTTTTTCTTCAAGTCCATATAATGACGGTAGTGCGAATGTTTATTCACTTTCAGAAAGGAGAACTATATGCTTGATGCTCTTCGAGAAAAACTTTTCCCTGAATCGCCTGAACCTGTTCCCTCGGCTGTTACCTGCGGAATCACAGGGGGGATGCACACTTATCGGATTTCGCTGCGCGAAGAATGCAACAACCCTTCGGAAGTCGCTGAAATCGTAGATGCAGTGATTCGCATGTTGAAGGAAAAGAAAGTTTCTTTGCAGACTGCCATGTATCTGCCTGAAGCCTTGCACGATGAGCTCGAAAAGAGCTTTTACATGCAAGTTTTTACAAGCATTTTGTCCCCGTTACCGAACGATGGAGACGATCAGCGCGACGATGGAAACGGCCAAGGCCAGAACTGACAGGGTATTTGCAAACCGCAGCTCGCTTTTCCGGCGGGCCAGATATTGCAGATACATTTTTCCGTTTTGCGAGATTTTGTATGTGCCTTTCGGGCTGATTCCATTGGAAAAGTCCGGCTCATAATCGACCAGGCCCAAATCGCATAAGCCTTTAAGCCTTGTCGGCCAACCGCCGGTATTCTCTATTGCTTTTTGCGAAAGCAGGCGCAGATCTTCCAGCTCTTCGGGAGACAGCACCAGCGTCGAAAAATCCTGTATGTCCGCATGGTCCAAGATCATCATCCTTCTTTCTTGCTGCTCTCCAACACGGCCAGCGCGGCGGCTTTGGCTGCTGCACGTGCTTCCGGTGTTGCACTCTTGTATGCCACTTCAATGTCGGCCCATTCTCTTTCGAGCTCGCCTTGCCCGGCGGGCTCTTTTTTTGTGCCCATCAGCTCCTCGACCGAGATGCCAAAATAGTCGGCAATCTTTTTTCTGCTTCCCATTCTTGGCATAGAGCCGTTTTTCCAGTATGTTGTCGCAGAATTTGAAAAGCCTAGTTCTTCTGCAACAGTTGCAGGTGATTTTGCTTTTTTAGCACACTCCACCAAAAAATTTTCCCAAAACAAATTTATTCACCACCTTTTGTGCATTACGCCAAATTCTTAGAATTTCATAGGTTCTTATTGAAATCTAAGAAATTCTAAGTTATAATACAGATGTACTCAAGAGCGAGACCCCATCTCAGACCGCTTGAGTGCTCATGGGTTCCTCCTGAATGCTGCTTTGCGCTTCAGATGCCCCTACCGCGCGACGGGCCTCAGCCATAGACCCGGAACGACCGCAAAAACGCCGTACCTCGTTTTTGCGTATACCGCCCCCATCTTGACCGTGGGGGACGGTCACACATTGCCGAGATTTTGGGCGCATGTGATCGAGTATGAAAGATTCCGCAAATCTATTATAACCCGATTGCACCCGCTTGGCAATGTTTTTTGTGGTCAAAATACGAACAATTATTCACAGGTGAGGTGGAAAAAAATGCAGACAACCGTTACGCCGGAATGGGAATGCGAGGTCCGGAAGCGGATGAAGATTCTCGGCGTGAAGAATTACACCGTTTTGGCCGAGAAGACCGGATACAGCGAGAGCACCGTCCGGAAATACATGTGCGGCTGTTATACCAACGATAACCCCCGTGTGGGAATCGAGCAGGCGCTTGGGATGAGGTGAAAAAATGACAAGGAGTGCGATATTTGCCTGTTTTATGTGTTTTGTCGCGGGCGAATGCCTCGGAATACTTTTGATCGTGGGCACTTCCCGCCCCAAGAAGAAGGTCCTGCTGGGCTGGGTCGCCTATCTGCTTGTGATTCTGGCCCTGTCCTATCGAATCGGAGGTGCATTGCTGTTATGACCTGTTACATTTTTGCGGACCTGTTGGTTCTGCTGGGGCGCGATGCTTATCACGCCCAGATGACCGAGACGTTGTTCCTGCTGTTCCTGCTGGCGACGATCGTGGCCGGTGCGCCGTATCTGCTGGCCCGGTGGGACGCATACAAGCGCGATGACAACGCCCGGCGGCGGGCGGCGCAGCGGCGGCGGATGGAAAGGACGGCGAAGTGATATGGGTGCTCCAGGAAGATACACCCGCATCTGCGAGGACTGCGGGGTCGTGATGGAGAATGTCGGTGCAACGCGCCGGTTCTGCCCGGCGTGTCTGGCCAAGCGCAGCTTGGAGAAGGCGCGCAACGCTGACCGCGCCAAGCGGGCCGAATGGAAGGAGTGGGAGGCTCAGAGGAGAACTGAGCAGGAACTGCGGAAGGCATTCCCGCATCCGCAGAAGCCGACCGCAGAGAACAGCATCCAGGCTGTCAATGCCCGCGCGGAAGCGGCTGGCCGCACTTACGGCCAGCAGGTGCTATTTGAACGCAGACAGAAGGAGTTGATCCGCTAAAATGGGACAAAAAGAAAGAAGAGCATGGTACATTCAGCATAATATCTGTCCTGTTTGTGGGCAACGAGAGGCACTTCCGAACAGACAAAAATGTTCTATCTGCACGGAAAAAAGCACATTAAACAATATAAAATATCGAAATCTCGAACAAGAACGAAAATATTATGCTCGGCGTAAAGAAAAACGTGAACAACGAATCTTATTAGGACTATGCCCAAATTGCGGAAAGAAAGCTGAAAAAGGCCAATTGTGTTTGAACTGCTACGTTAAAAAACAAAAAAGACATGAAAAAGAAAAGTTGGAACGGGAACTTAGAGGAGACCCCCGACGGGAAAGAATAAAAGCTGGAAAATGTTGGTTTTGTTCTGCAAATGCTATCTCTGGAAAAAAGGTTTGTAAGAAACATTATAGCACTTTGATGCAAAGACCTGGATTTGTATGTGCAAAGAAGGAAAATCATCCATGGGTAAAAGAAGAATCTATTCGGATACAAAACATCCGGAAGAAGTATCAAAAATTGTAAATCAATTTTTCGATTATCTAGTAGATCGTGAATTATCTGAAAACACAATAAAAGCATATATAACCTCCGTTCGTGAATTTTTGCAAACATATGGGCAAGTCACCAAAAGCAATGGAGTCCAATGGAAAAAGAAACTACTTGAACAAGGGAAAAAGCCAAAAACTGTAAATGTTCGGTTAAATGCTTACAACTCCTTGTGCGAAATGCTTAAACGCCCGGATGCGAAATGTAAGGCTATAAAAGTACATCAAGCAACGGCTATAGCTAATGTTATATCGGAATCAGACTACAAAAAATTACTAAGAAAATTATCCGAAGATGGAAATTGGTCATGGTATTACAATATCAAGCTTCTGGCTACAACGGGTGCGCGGATAAGCGAATGTCTTCTTCTGAAAAAAAGAGATTTTGATTGTGGATATGCAGAACTATGGACGAAGGGAAAATTCCGCCGTATCTATATTCCTCAAAAATTCAGAGAGGAAGCGTCGACATATTATAGCAACTACGAACCAGATGATTATTTGGTTCAGAATCGTTTTGGACGGCAAATGACAACCAGAGGATTTGCAACGATGCTTCAGCGTTTTTCCGGAAAGTATGGGATTGATTCAAAATGTATGCACCCGCATTCATTTCGCCATTTATTTGCAATCGAATTTTTGGACAGAAACAAAAATCTTTCGCTTTTAGCTGACTTGATGGGACATTCCAGCGTTGCGACTACTGCAATCTATACCAGGATGACAAAAGAAAAGCAGCGAGAAGCAATAGACCATGCAGTAGATTGGTGAGAGATTCAACTATGGATGACGCGAAAGAAGACTCTATTTATCTTGGAGTTTTTTCGGAAGAAGAAAAAAGTGCGATTAAAGAATTCGAGGAAAAAGCCAGAAAGCTTAGTAACATTGTTGGAAAAATAAAATTTCAAAAAGGAATTGGGGAACGAATCGAAATATATTATATTACAAAAACAATTTTTCGGCGTGTTCGAATCGGAAAGATGATACACCCTGATAATTATGATGTTATTGAAAGAATTTCTGAAGAATCAAGAACTTTTTTGGTGTCTTCTGACGGAAAAACGAAAATACTAACAAATCATATTATAAAATCGACAGACTCTGTAATATCAAGACACTATTACCGATCTCCCAAAAGAGCAAAGTGGCCGACGCATACGTAGACAGAAGAAGGAGTTGAAAGACCGTGGCGAAATCTAACCGAAGCGAAGCGTGGCACGAGAGCTATGCTGCTATTTTTGGCCGATATGGCTGCATCCGGCTGACGCTGGAACAAGTCAGCGTGTGCATGGGCATCCCGGCGCGGTACGTCCGCAAGCGCTACCCGGATGGGTGGTCCAATATGTCCGGTGCCGATGGCAAAGGCAAGGGAAACACCATCCGGCTCGACACTCTTCTCGATCAGGAATTTGGGGCTTACTAAGGAGGACGAAAAAATGGAAGCAACGAACCCTGTGATGACGAACGAGCTTTCCCCGGCGGGCGATCCGCTCAGCCCGGAAATGATCGCCCAGATGGTCAAGGACAGCGTGGAGCGCGGCCAGCCCAACCGGGAGCTGTCCACGGCGAGCAGATACCTTCTGCTGGCCGCAACGAACATCTGTGAAGAGGCATTTCGCAACTTTTCCGGCTTCCTGGACCACTTCCAGAGCGACGAGGCCGAGTATTGGGCGCTGGACGCAAAGAAAGCCATGGACCAGACCCACCGTGTGCTCAACGTCCTCGCCGAGATCGAGGGGCTGGATATTCCCTGACCCATCCCCACCACTGGCGGCAGGAGGTAAAACAAGAGCCGCTGCCAGCGCGAAAGCGCGAAATAGCTTGAAACAAAAAAATGGAGGTACTGCATAATGGAAAAAGACAAAATCATTGTTGACGGAGTGGAATATGTTCGTGCTGACAGCATTCAGAACAACGCTCTGGCGACCGAACTTAATGGGATGCCCTACTGCATGGTCCGCACTTACAGTGCTGGCGTATTTGCTGGGTATCTTGAGAGCCGCGAGGGCAAGGAGGCAACCCTTCGCAATGCTCGCCGGATCTGGTATTGGGATGGCGCTGCAAGTCTGTCTCAGCTGGCCACGGATGGAACCAGCAAGCCGGAAAACTGCAAGTTCCCGTGCCCGGTTGATCGTGTGACGCTGACCGAAGTGATCGAAATCATTCCCATCACCAAAAGGGCTAAAAAGAGTATTGAGGAGGTTGCCGTGTGGAAAATGTAATTAACGTCTACGGCAACGGCTCCGGCAACGGCAACGGCAACGGCAACGGCTTTGGCGACGGCTCCGGCTTCGGCTCCGGCGACGGCTGATTTATACAACTCCAATGATGGCAGGAGGGTAAATAAAAGCCATTACCAGCGCGAAAGCGTAAAATATTTTTTTTTAGAAATGAGGGAACAAAAATGAGCTATGAAAAATGCAGATCGAACGAACATCACGTGTCCCGGCGCGAGTATAGCCGCGACGCCAAGCAGATGGGCCGGGCCATGTACAACATGCTGCTGAACGGCCCGCTGGACAAGTCGCAGACGATCCTCACCGTGCAGGAAACGCGGGACGCCTGCTCCTACTGTCGCTCTCTGGTCGAGAAGGACATCCGGCTGTTGGTGTACTCTTACAACCCGGACGTCCCTGATGACGCGGAGGACGTTGTGCACGAACCCACGGTCGGCGAAGTGACGCTTTGAAAGGACGGTCAAGATGCAAACGAAAGCCAGCTCCCGGCGGCGTGGGCCGTCTGCGGGCGTTTCTGGCGGGGTTTTGTCTGAGCCTATCAGTTTCCCGGTCAAGGGCCCGAAAACCCGCGAGATCAAGCCAGAGGAGTGCGTGGTGCGCGTTACCGCTGCCTGCGAGGATGGAATCCGCGTTGTGGTGCTCCCGAAGGAGTCTGCCGTGCGGGACATCCTCAACGAGACATACGGCCCGCTGGGCTGGGGCGACTCGTACTACTACACGAAAAATTGGTGGAGATGCCAGCTCGAAGTGCTCTCCCCTGTCAATGGTCTTCCGGTGCGGAAGGACGCCGGGCCGATGTGCCTGCCCTCCGCCGATGTGGACCGGATGCAGGAAAACACCAGCTTTCTCCGCGCGGCGGCACTGTTCGGCGTCGCAGAGGACGTGATGGACCTGAAGCCCATCGCCCTGAAGAGCGAGCAGGTCCCGGTGGTGAAGGACCAGCACGGCGTATGGCGCGCGGCGGAAAAGCTCACGGTTGACCGTTTCGCCCGCGCTGAAGACGGACACATCCACATGGTGCAGTTTGCACTGGCCAGCGGGAAGAAAGTCTTATGGGACGAGGCGACGTTGTAGGAAGCCTCCCGGTCGTCTATGACCCAGCCCGGCAGCAGATCGTTGTGGAAAACTCGGCGGAATTTGTGAAAACACAGATCCGCCAAAAACTGGACGATCTGGCACATGGCTCTCCGCTGCGGCTGACGCTCACCGTGGAGCGGCAGCGGAAAAAACGCTCGCTGGAACAGAACCGCATGATGTGGGCGCTGCTCACCATCATGGCCGACACGTACAACGCAGGGAAAGCGGGCGGCACCACACCGGAAGCCTGCTATATCGAGATGCTCGAAGAATACGGCCTCGAATATGATTTTCTGGAGCTTCCGGTGGCCGCTGTGCCCATCCTGCGCAAGGCGTACCGGCTGGTATACGTGGTAGAGCTGCTGGACAACGACCGCTGCACTGTCAAGGCGTCGATGGGTTCCAGCAGCTTTTCCACCGCTCAGATGACGGCCTTTATTGACGGCATTTTTGACCGTCTGGCTGAGATGGGCGTCAACGACCCGAATGTAACACGATATTGGCAGGAATGGCAGGAGGTGCCGAGGAGTGGATAATAAAACCAGCTACAGCTATCAGCTTATGGTGCGTCTTTGGCAGCTTATGGAGAGAAGCGGAGACCTAGGCCCTGATTATCAGCGAAAGTTTCTTTCTGACACTTTCCCAAAACTTCTTTCCGTAACTGAGTTGTACGACAAGTTGGCCAAAGAGGGATATTTTGCGCGTTCTGCTGCTTCTTGCGTGTTACGCAAAGATTGGAAATTTACTACGGCCGATCGTACCGTCAGCGAAGCTATATTTGATATGGTCATGGCCAGACCCGACAAGAAGTCCATTTATGACTAGAAGCATTATGCAGACCCGGCGGGAGTGTTACGTCTGCCGGATGAAGTACAACGTGTCCACTGTGGACATGCTGGAAGAACACCATGTGCTCAACGGCCCGCTGCGGCCAGTGGCCGAAAAGTATGGCCTGAAGGTCTGGCTGTGCCACCGGCACCACAACGAGCCGGGATACAGTGCCCATTTTGACCACCACCTTCGGCTTGACCTCAAAAAGCAGGCCCAGCAGGATTTTGAGGACCTCTATGGACACGACCGCTGGATGGCGGAAATCGGAAAGGACTATCTGAAATGCTCAACATTGTAGCGATCATGGGGCGGCTCGTCGCAGATCCTGAACTGCGGACCACCGCCAACGGCACCAACATGTGTAACTTCCGTATCGCCTGCGACCGGAACTTTGTTTCTCAGGGGCAAGAGCGGCAGGCGGATTTTATCGACATCGTGGTCTGGCAGCAGGGGGCTGATTTTGTCTGCAAGTATTTCCAGAAAGGCAGCATGATCGCCGTGGATGGCGCATTGCAGAGCCGGAATTACAAGGACAAGCAGGGCAACAGCCGCACGGCTGTGGAGGTCGTGGCGAACCATATCAGCTTTGCCGGACCCAGCAAGAAGCCCGGCGGGCAGACCGTGGATGACGGCGGCGAAGCACCGCCCAAGGATTACCGGGAGCCCGCACCGGCATATTCTCAAGGCTCCGCTGACGATTTCGCTGTGATCGACGACAATGATGACCTGCCGTTCTGACCCTCTTGGGGGGGGGTAACTTGTGAAAAACACTACCAAAAAACAGAGCTATATTATGATCCTCGACTGGATGGTCGATAAGTACAAGCTCAAGGGCAACGAGTTGCTGGCCTACGCACTGATCTATGGATTCAGTCAGGATGGCGAGAGCGAGTACAAGGGCAGCTTCAGCTATCTTTCCCGGTGGCTGGGAGCCGACCGTGCAACAATAATCCGGGTGCTCAAGCGGCTGGAAAGCAAAGGCCTGCTCACAAAACGGCAGGAACTTGTGGCCGGTCAGATGGTCAACCGGTACGTTGCAGAGGTGCCCGAAGAGGTCCAGAAAACGGTCGAAAGCAAGGACGATGCACCCGAAAATCCGGCGGAATCTCACCCGCCTGACCAGTGGCAAAACGCCACTAGTCGCAAAATGCCACTAGTGGCAAAATGCGACGGGGACCAGTGGCAAAACGCCACGGGGGGTAGTGGCAAAACGCCACCCAGTAATACTACTGGGTATACTACTGGGTATACTACTCCTTCGTGCGCGCGAGGCGCACAAGGGGGCGAACCTAGCCCGAAGGATGTTTTCGCGGAGTATGCCGGAACGGACAAGCCTCTGCTGGAGGCTCTGACCCGGTTCGACGCATACCGGGCATCCCGGCGGGGCAAGGTATGGGACGCCCAGGCTGCACGAGCTGTGTGCGACAAGCTCACCCAGCTGGCGGATGAATCAAAAACAACAAAACGCACAGAGTACATGATTGCCAGCATCATGCAGAGCATCGAGGCTGGATGGAGTGTTCTGGACCACCCGAAGAGCTGGGGCGGCGCACCGAAGCTGAGAAAGACAGTGGACCGGCCCGAACCCAGCGGGAACGATTTTTTGAAAAACGCTGCACACCGGCGGTCACTCGCCCGGAAGTGCGGATAGAACCAAAACGGAGGAACCCACAATGAGAAATATGGCTAAGATCGCGATCATCAATCTCAAGGGCGGCGTCGGAAAGTCCGTCACCGCCTGCAACCTGTCCTGCATCCTGGCGGGCATCCATTCCCGGCGGGTGCTGGTCATGGATCTGGACAAGCAGGCCAACACAAGCAAATTTTTCAAGCGGTTTTCGGAAACAGCAGACACGATGGGCGACGTGCTGGAACTTAGAGTCAAGCTGCCCGACGTGATCCAGCAGACCGATTTTGCCGGCGTTGACATTGCACCCAGCAACATGAGCATGCTGCTGGCCAACAAAAACGTGATGTTCGACGTCCGGCGTCCGCAGGCCGACCGGCTGAAGAACGCCCTCGAACCGCTGCGAAACGATTACGATTACTGCATTTTCGACTGTCCACCCGACATTGACATGGCCACCATCAACGCTCTGGTTGCCGCTGATTACGTCATCATCCCGGTTGATTGCGACGAGTGGGCGCTGGATGGGCTGGCCGAGATCATGGATCAGGTGCGGGACATCCAGCACGGATACAACCACGAGCTTGCCGTGATGGGTGTGCTGGCCACCAAGTATGACCGGTGTCTGTATTCGACGCGGGCCATCAATCAGATCGCCCATCTCGACATCCCGGCTTTCCGGAACGAGGACGGCAGCGTGATGCGCATCAACAACAGCGTCCGGGTCAAGGAAGCGAAATCGGCACATGAGCCGCTGTATAAGTTCGCACCCAAGTGCAAGCCTGCCGAACAGTACAAAAATCTGGCAGTACGTGTGATGGAGATCGTGGAGGGAAAGTGACATGAGCACTGGATTATTGAGTGGGCTTCTGAGTGTTCAGCCGGACGCCCCGGCGGGGCCTGGGATGCAGGTGGTCATGATCGACCGCAAAAACATCATCATCAACCCGGACAACCGGAAGATCTATCGCATCGGGGACGTGTCACGGCTCAAAGAGGATATCAAGACCAACGGCATCCGCCAGCCGCTGGAAGTGGTGGAGCTGGATGGTGGCAATTACAAGCTGATCGGCGGAGAGCGGCGGTTGACCGCCTGCGAGGAGTTGGCCAAAGAGGGCGATACACGGTTTGGGGCTCTTCCCTGCGTTATCCTCAAGCTCAAGTATGACGATGACGAGAAGATCGCGCTCATCACGGCCAACGCAACCGCCCGTGACCTGACGGACGGTGAACGGTTGGCGCAGTATGAGACACTCAAGGAGATTTTAACGAGGCGAAAAAGCCTCGGTGGGCTGAGCGGAAAGGTCCGTGATGAGCTGTGCAGGATACTGGGCTTGAGCACTGGTGCAGCGGCCCGGCTGAACGCGATCTCGGAAAACTGCGGCGATGATACCAAGCGGGAGCTTCAGGCCGGGGAGATCACCCTGATGGGCGCATATCGGCGGGCACAAGAGATCATTGCGGCGCGGATGGCGCAGCAGGAATCAGCCAAAGCCTCAAAACCGGCTAAACCTGTGTACGAAAAGCCGGTCGTGTTCGACTGCAAACCAGAGTCTTCGGTAACGATACCGCAGAATCCTGATTATGACGAATGGAATCTTCCGCTAGAGTGCCGGTTAGCAGTAGAAGAAGCCCACAAAAAAGCCAACGAAAGCCATGGCTTGCCAGAGAAATCCGCAGAATCCCGTGGGAAGGACACACTGCGCAAGCTGGCGGAAAAAACTCTTGGTGCGAATGCAGCGTGGGAGCTGGCTTGGGAGGACGTGCGTTTCCGGCTTGCGTATTACAAGCAGCCTCTGCCCGGCGGGGCAACGCTGTGGAAACGGATAGACACCACCAGAGAGGATGCCGGACAGACCTGTGATGACTACGCCATCATTTTGCAAGATAACAGCTTTGCCACCTGCGGCTGGATAAGTTTCTACTCTGGCATTACGGATATTCTGACGAAATATTTTGAGCTGAAATAAACAAGGAGGAACCACAATGGAGCCGCTGACGCCACGAGAATTTCGGAAACTGTATGCTATCCCTTACGACATCGAAAAGCGTCAGCGGCGCATTGAACAGCTCGAAGCAATACAGGCCGAAGGCCCGCAGAGCGCCTCCGATGTGGTCAAGTCTTCCAGCGGTGAGGGGAACGCCTGCATCCTGAGTCACGCGACCGTGACCGGGACGGACATTTCCTTCACCCGGCGGGAAGATGAGATCAAGCGGCTTAAGCGGACCAACGTCCAGCAACGGAAAAAGTACATGTATGGTCTGAGCCTTATTGAGAGCTGCGATGACTGCGAGCTGCGGGCGCTGCTCACGGCAGTCTGCACGGAGGGCAAAAAACCGCAGATCGTGGCAGTCGAGCTTATGGAGCAAGGCGTGGACATTGGGCCGGAAGCGATCCGGCGTCGGGTCGAACGGTGGATCAATCAGAATGTGAGGTAAAAATGAAAGAGTGTCCATTTAGCTACAGCCGGGCAGGATATAAAACTTGCCAGACCAGCAGTTGTGCATTGTGGCACAGCGACAGCGGAAAATGTTCTATAACGGCAATTGCTGACATTTTGTATAGCAAAAAGCAGTCGTGTACAAACTGTGTGCATAAAAAAGCAAAGTACAACTACCAAGATTCGTCATACACGGTAGAATGTGAATGCGGACATTTTTTGAATAATCCTAATATCAAATGCAAGGATTTTGAAAAAAAGGAATAGCCGTTTTATAGCGCAAACGCCTTGTCCGGAATGTCCGATTTGTCCGGAATGTCCGATTTGTCCGGAATGTCCGATTTGTCCGGAATGTCCGATTTGTCCGGAATGTCCGTTTTTGATGTGCTATAATCAAAATGCGGTTATTGGGTGAGAGCCCAAGCGGCCGCTCATTGTGGATTCAGACTTCCCGGCGGGAATCACAGTGCGGTCGAACCTTACCGCACTCAATGGGACCAGCGCCGTCCGCTTCAAAACCCAGCGGCGCATGACCAACAAGATATCACATCCACCCGGCGGGTGTCTACCGTGGACACATTTCAAAAAACGAAAGGAGCTGCAAAATCATGGGGAACGTTATGGAGAACCTGATCGAAACCATTTACAAAACGATTGACGTGATAAAAACATTGGGCGGCATCCTTTTTAACCTCTTCCGAACGAAATCTACGTGCTGGATGAGGAAAAACAAGAAAATCGTAATGATGCGGCGGCATTCCCGCTGCCGCTTTGTAAAGAAGACCTGTCACAAGATGCGGCATCGTGAGCCGCGGGCAGAGATCGGAGGAACCGGCTGTATTTAAGGCGCGACCGACCTGCTATTCGGCGAACACCTGCTGCTGATACCATCGGGTACAAGATCGCTTAAAAATTTACGGCGGCTTTTCAAGCAGCTGCAAAAGGCCGCCGTTTTTATGTCGCTTTAGCTCAACCGAAAGAGCTGACGGCTCATAACCGTTTGGTTGCAGGTTCAAACCCTGCAAGCGGCATTCTGTAAATTCCCGTAGCTCAATTGGTAGAGCATCGGTCTCCAAAACCGAAGGCTGAAGGCTCGGTCCCTTCCGGGAATGCCAGGCGCGCACCCTATGAGGGGGCGGCGCGAATAGCGGGGCATCCAGCCGCGAAAGTTCTGGATGCAGCGGAACCTTATCTCTTGAGCCTCCTGGCGAAATTGATATGCGGTGGAATGCAAGGTTCCGCTTATTTTTATGTGTCTGTAGCTCAGTTGGGAGAGCAACGGATTTTTAATCCGTGGGTCGCGAGTTCGAACCTCGCCGGACGCATTGAGGGAAAGTATATGACCGAACGATTATTGAATTGGCTCAAGAGCCTGATTGCATCCGGCGATGTGCATTCGTTCTACTGCTCTTCGCAGTGGGTGCGGCTGTCGCATGAGGTGCTGGACATGGACAAGCACGAGTGCCAGATCTGCAAGCAGCGCGGGCGATACCGGCGCGCCGACCTGGTCCATCATGTCAACCATGTTAAGGATGCACCGGAAAGGGCGCTGGACATCTGGTATACAGATGCAGACGGCAACCGGCAGCGAAACCTTATCAGTGTATGCAAGGACTGCCATGAGACGGTCTGCCATCCGGAGCGGATGCGCAGATGCAAAAGCGCTCCGCCGTTGACGCGCGAGCGCTGGGACTGACCGGCTGTGTGAGTCTTACTCCCATGCCCGGTGTCCACTGTGGACACCCCCCTCCCGAAAAAACGGGGTGAGCGGGTCGGGGCCTTAC
>QRFC01000505.1_pt1 | contig 38747 bp, 38 predicted proteins | sample 1861061 | NCBI WGS metagenome assembly QRFC01 (sample SAMN09711282, study PRJNA482702) | Human gut metagenome, whole genome shotgun sequencing project.
AATACTTCGACATATGTAGAATAAATTATACACGTCTTCTTCATTAAAATTATATGAAGTATTTCCTGTGATTTCAATCAGATTCATTTGGTAGTCATGGAAATAGGATTCAAATCTTTCATCCACCTCGACTAGCTGGGAAAGCTGTCTAGCTGCATTCCAAGGCCTTTCTCCTGTATAGAACACAAGAATGTGCACCATGGGTAGTTTTTCTTTAACCTTATTCTTCTTTAACTTCTTTAACATTCTGTCATACGCTACAAACTCATATGCAGCCGCTCTTACAACCATCGAAGCATCCACATAACTTTGATTCTCAATAATGAATGCACTATAAAGATTTCCATCATTGTACTTACGAATTACATCCACATGCTTTTCTAGATCCATATTCGAATCATTCATTTCAGAATCAAGTTCTTCACAATTCTCTGGTTTAAGAACTCTTTCTCCATCAAAGAAATACGCATTAAAGAAGTCGACAAAATAGGCATTGTTTTCCAGAAATTCTTTCATTATTTTGTCTTTAATTTTATTCATGTGATTTACTCACCCCCCTATATCTAATACGAAATAAAAAGAGGTTTTTCTAGAAAACTTGCATTTTTTAAGATATTTTTACAATTAAATATAGAATTTATTAACCAAAATATGTATAATAAGCCCATAAAGGGAGTAGCCTGCACACATATGTGTTTACAGATTCGTCAATACGATATTAAATCCGGACTGTGATGAAATGGCAAGACTTTGGTATATAAGACCAGAGTCTTTTTATTTTATCTGGTCCAGGAGGAACTATATGAACATAATTTTATTAGTATTAGGATTTATTCTACTGCTAAAAGGAGCCGATTGGTTTGTCGATGGAGCTAGTAGTATCGCCTCACGTTTTGGCATACCCCAACTGATTATTGGACTTACTATCGTTGCGATGGGAACTAGTCTACCAGAAGCCTTTGTTTCTATTACAGCCGCATTAAAATCCAATGCTGCCATTACAATTGGAAATGTTGTTGGAAGTAATATTTTAAATGTAGGAATTATTCTTGGCATTACAGCACTCATTCGTCCATTACATATTCAAAATAGTACAATCAAATATGAAATGCCATTTATGATACTTGTAACACTTGTATTGATATTATTAGGTATCAACACAACGATTTCTCGTTTAGATGGAATTATTATGTGGTTATTCTTTCTTGGTTACTTATACTACATTTTTAAAATGTCTAAGAATCAAATGGAAGAAACTGAAATCAAACAAACAAATCCTTTATTTATTCCACTTGGACTTATATGTTTAATGATGGGAAGTAACTTTGCGGTAGATGCAGCCACAAACATTGCCATTTCATTAGGTGTCAGTCAAAGATTTATCGGCCTAACAATCGTTGCCTTAGGAACTTCATTACCAGAACTTGTCACTTCTGTAACAGCTGCCAAAAAAGGCAATGCCGATATCGCGATTGGAAACATCATTGGATCGAATATCTTTAATATCTTATTTGTCGTAGGATCAAGTGCACTCATTACACCCGTACCCTTTGAATCTCACTTTATTATTGATTCTTTTGTCGCAATATTGATTGGTCTTGTCCTTTATCTTTGTACTAAAAAAACAAGAGTACTCGACAAAAAAGCCGGTATACTCTTGTTGATCACATATTTAATTTACTTTATCTATCTTCTTTAGCAAATCACGAATCTCTTCTAATAAGACAACAGTATCTTCTTTTTTAGGTTCTTCCTGATCAAGTTGATCATTTGTTGTCTTTTTAAAATGTGCTAAAAACTTCAACATTGTAAAGATGCATGCTGCCACAATCAAGAAATCTACAACATTTTGAATAAAATTACCATACATAATTGTAGCTGTGCCTACTTGAATTTTTAAACCTGTAAAATCAATTCCACCAATTAAAATTCCCACAATCGGCATCAATATATCATTTACCAAGGAAGTCACAATTTTTCCAAAAGCACCACCAATAATGACACCCATAGCCATATCCATCACATTGCCTTTGGCAATAAACTCTTTAAATTTACTGATTGTTTTATTTGTCTTCATCCTATTTTTTCTTTTTAAAATGTAAGGTCTGCTTTAATACAGTTGAACAAGCCAAGTCACCAATGACATTCACACAAGTAGCTCCCATGTCACACAAAGTATTTACTGAAATATAAACACCTAGGATTTGATTTGTTGGAATTCCTGCAATTGGACACAATGCCGCAAAAGCAGCAATAGCACCACCTGGAACGCCTGGAGTACCAATACTTAACAATACGTTACAAGCAAGGACAGTTACCATTGTTCCAATACTTAAATCAATACCTAAAGCTGTCGCAAAGAATGTAATCATAAATGACATCAAAATCGAAACAGCATCCATATTGATTGTTGCACCTAAAGGTAAAGTTAAAGACGTGATTTCTTCAGGAATACCAATCTTTTCTGAAGCACACTTTAATGAAATAGGAATCGTAGCACTACTTGAACAAGTTCCAAACGCATTCAATCCTGCTGGTGCAATATCTTTAAAAAATTGAATTGGACTATATTTTCCAAAGAATTTAACCATACCACCATAAACAATAAATGCATATAAATAGAACGTAATATATAAAGCCAATAATACTTGTCCTAATTGAAGCATTGTATCCACACCATTTGAATACATAACTGTGGCAATACATGCGAATACTCCAAATGGAGTCACATACATAATTTTACTAATAATAAAAATAGAAATTTGATAAATGGAATCACACAAATTCACAAATGGATCTGCTTTTTCCTTGATAGCCAAACAAGCAAGTCCAATAATTACGGCAAAAGCTAATACTTGAAGCATATTTCCTGTCGCGAAAGCCTCTACTGGATTTGAAGGAATAATATTCTGTAAAGTATCCAACAAACCATTAAATGTAGCTGCTTCTACTTGAGTCTTGGTTGCCACAATATGTGCATTCTGGCCCAAATGTAATAAACGAGGTAAAACCAATCCTAAACCAGAAGCCAAAGCTGTTGTACCTGTATACCATAATAAGGCATGTAAACCAACTTTACCTGTTTTGGCAATATCCCCAATACCAATAATTCCCATGACTAAACTTGTAAATACAAGTGGGAAAATCATCATTTTTAAGGCCGACATATATATGGAAGCAACAACGCTCAATGCGGTATTTGTCCATTCCGGCATAATAATTCCAACAATAACACCTACAATCAAGCCAATAAAAATGCCAAGTGTTATATTATATCCTTTCTTTTTCATAACTCTCCTCCAACAATGTAAATATTTTATCATATAATTACATAAATATAAAAATTTACATGACCATAAAAAAAGACACTGCCTAAAACAGTGTCATTTGATTTTCTTCATCCAACCCCTCTAAAGCATTCATTTCAGCTAACTTTTCAACTAAAGTTTTTGAAAGTTGTGTACGCTTTAATACATCTTCCTTAGAAAGGAATGGTTTTTCTTCTCTAGCCTTTACAACAGATAAGCCTACGTTTGAACCCAAGCCATCAATACTTGTAAAAGGTGGAATAATTGCTTTTGGATCATCTGGATCTACAATAAATTCGGTGGCTGCACTACGATTAATACTAATATTCGAGAATCTAAAGCCACGTAAAACCATTTCTAAAGCAAGTTCTAACGTATCATAAATAGCCAATTCTTTATCACTTGGTTTTTGTGTTTTATCCTCTTTCATATGTTTGATATCCGCCATTCTTTGACGAATGGCAGCCTCACCCTGAATCATGGTCTGCACATCATAAGCATCGCAACGAATACTAAAATACATACAATAATAATGTACTGGCATATGTACCTTAAACCACGCAATACGCACAGCCATCATAACATAGGCAACCGCATGGGCCTTAGGGAACATGTACTTGATTTTTGTACAAGAATCAATAAACCATTCTGGTACATTGTTCGCCTTCATTTCAGTAACCCATTCATCTTTTAAGCCTTTACCCTTACGGACACTTTCCATAATCGTAAATGATAATTTTGGTTTAACACCATACCCCATCAAATCAACCATAATATCGTCACGACAACCAATAACTTCATTTAACTTACAAGTTCCATTATCAATCAAATCTTTGGCATTTCCCAACCAAACATCCGTACCATGAGACAAACCAGAAATAGTGACTAATTCCGCAAATGTTGTCGGCTTTGTAAGTTCTAGAATCCCACGAACAAATGGTGTACCAAACTCAGGAATACCAGCTGCTCCAGTCACTTCATTATATTTTGTCGTATCGATTTTCAGTGATTCTGTCGTAGAAAAAATAGCCATAGTTGCCTGATCATTCATTGGAATTTGACGAACATTGACTCCCGTAATTCGCTCTAACATTTTCATAGCCGTAGGATCGACATGCCCTAAAATATCAAATTTTAAGATATTATCATGAATCTGGTGGAAATCGAAGTGCGTTGTTTTCCAAGTCGCATTTGGATTGTTTGCCGGATATTGAACTGGCGTAAAATCATGCACATCCATATCCAAAGGTACAACGACAATACCACCTGGGTGCTGTCCTGTTGTTCTTTTTACACCTTCACAACCTTTGGCCAAATCTACACGCTTTGCCTCATTAAAAGGCTCACACTCCATCTCTTCCTCATATCCTTTGACATATCCATATGCCGTTTTTTCCTGTACCGTACCTACAGTACCGGCTCTAAAAACGTGATCATCTCCAAATACTTCTTTTGTGTATGCATGGGCATTTGGCTGATATTCACCCGAGAAGTTCAAATCAATATCGGGAACTTTATCCCCCTCAAAACCTAAGAATGTTTCAAACGGAATATCCTGACCATCCCCACGCATAATTTCTCCACATACAGGACAAACTTTATCCGGTAAATCAAAGCCCGATTTGGCTTCATCCGCCTCTAAAAATTCATAATGTTGACAATTCTTACATACATAGTGAGGTGTTAATGGATTTACTTCTGTGATATTTGACATTGTCGCAACAAAACTAGAACCTACAGATCCACGCGAACCTACTAGATATCCATCGTCATTGCTCTTTTTTACAAGTAAGTGTGAAATATAATAAACTACATAATATCCATGACCAATGATACTATCCAATTCACGTGTTAATCGTTTTTCAACAATGTCTGGCAAATCTTTTCCATACCATTGGTGAGCTGTTTCAAAACAAATATCACGCAATTTTTGGTCTGACCCCTCAATATCCGGTGGATACAATTTATCCTTAATTGGAAAGATAGGTTCTGTCAATAACTTTAATTTATTTGTATTTTCCACAACAACCTCATAAGCTACATCTTCACCCATCCATTCAAATGCCTTCAACATTTCATCCGTTGTCAACAAATGCTGATTTGGATTGCTCGTAGCCTTACGCGCTTGCTTATTATAAATATATAGAGGATGTCTAGCATTCCCAATTGCCTTGGCATTGATATACACATCACGAAGACGTTTCTCATTTGGATTTACATAATGTGCATCACTTGATGCGATAACCATCTTACCCGCTTCTTTTGCGGTATCATAAATAAACTGTAGATACCATTTTAAATCCTCCACATCCGTAATGCTTCCACGATCCAACATATTCTTATAACAATCTAATGGCTGAAGTTCAATATAATCATAATAGCTCATGGCTGCAAACAATTCTTTTTTACTTCTTGTATGAGCTAGTTCAAAAATCTCACCATTTTGGCAAGATGAACCAATCAATAAGTTTCCATTATCCCACTTCTTTGAAATTTCTTCCTTAATAATACGTGGCTGCCCATTTTCTTTACCCATACTTACTAAATATTGTGTATGCGATAAAGTAATCAATTCAAATAACTCTTTTAAGCCATCTTTATTCTTGGCAAAAACTGTCATGTGATATGGACGATTTCTTTCATAAGGCTTCTTGCTTGAATACTTTTCACATCCACCTTCCATATCCATCAATGTATCTAATGTTGCGTCATGGCCCAATTGATTCATCATATTATACATGACTTGTGAAAGTACATCCGCATCATAATCCGCACGGTGCGCTCCTTCACCATCATAACTCACGCGATAGTGACGACATACACTTCCTAAATTAAAGCGTTTTTGCTCGTCTGGAAGCATCGCATATGATAGTGGTAACGTATCAATCACCGGATTGGTTAGTTCATCACGACCTGTTTTACGACACGCTGCATTCATAAAGCCAACGTCAAAGGTTGCGTTGTGTGCTACTAAAATGGAATCCCCAATAAATTCTAACAATTCATCTAAGGCATCTTCGATTGGTTTTGCGCAATCCACATCATTTTGTGTAATATGCGTTAAATTTGAAATATGCGCAGGAATCGTTCGTTTTGGATTAATGAACATCTGTAATCGTCCGACCTCTTCACGATTTTTGATTTTCACACCACCAAATTCAATGATTTCATCACGCGTATTCGAAAGACCCGTTGTTTCCAAGTCAAATACGACAAATGTTGCATCTTCTAATCTTCGATGATCATTATTGTAGACAATATGATATTTAGAGTCCGCCACTAACATTTCACATCCATACAACATTCTAAATTCGCGATTTGGATCTTTTTTCGATAAAGCTTCAATCTTGTGTTGAGCCATTGGAAAAGCCTGAACAACTTGATGGTCACACACACCAATTGAATCCATACCCCAATCATAGGCTTGTTGAATAAATTCTTCGATAGCACAAACTCCATCCATTTCCGAAAAGTTAGAGTGTACATGCCACTCTGTTCTTTTCACCTTGGCATGATCTTCTCTTTTCTTTTCTTGTGTGATTTCAAGTTTTCTTACCATGAAAGAATCACACTTAGAAAAAGAATCATACACTACTTCTCCCGTTAAAACGACGTGCATTCCTTTTTTTACAGATTCAATTTCTTCAATTGGACATCTAGCTCCTTCAAAACGTTTGGCAACGATCGCATCATCATAATCACTGATATATAGCATCTGTAGTGTTTTACCACTTTTCATCACACGATTATCAATATCGAAAATGTGACCTTCAATTTGAACATTCGAATAGCCAACACGTAAATCCCTAATATTATATTGTGTAGCCGATTCCTTTTTATAGCTATTTGAAGAAGGATATTGTTTTTTAACCGGTTCTTGTTTTACAACAGGTGCAGCTACTTGCACCTTTGCCGTTTCAATCGCAATATTTTCCTCTACTTTTTTACATACAATTTCTTGATTGATACCCACTTCTTTTAACTTTTCTACCAAGCTTGGCAATGCTAAATTTAATGCTGCAAGTCGAGACTCATCTCGTGTTGAAAAACAAATCGTATCATTTTCTAGATATGGATGTAAAAAACGGAAATCCTTCACATCACTATATTTTTCCACAAAATGATTCACATAACGATCTAATTCATCCATTTCTACCGCGTTATTTTTGGAATGAATATGCAACTTCACATGTACATGCAATGCAAGCTGCAGCTTTGTGATGATCTGTTCATATACTTCTAAAGGAATTACATTCTCAAATTCTATATAAAACTCAACCATTTTATGTGTTGCATGAAAAATGGGATTCTCATAAAATGAGGCATTTTTAAAATAAGCATATAATTGGGCATCTAATAATTTTTCAAATACTTCCATTTTATTTAGCCATCTTTTCAAAAGCATCCTTAGCGGCTTTTTGTTCTGCTTTTTTCTTCGTACTACTTGTTCCTTGCCCCAATAAAATATCATCTAAATATACACCCATAGTAAATGTTGGAGCATTACTTGGACCTTTTTCTTCTAATAATTTATATTGAATCGTCTTTCTAGAGTCTGCCTGAATCACTTCTTGTAAATGTGTTTTATAATCTGTAACAGCCTCACTTTTTTCTTGTTTAAATACAGGCTTCATATATTTAGTCAAGATTTCATCACACACATGATATCCTTGATCAATATAAATAGCTCCAATACAAGCTTCAAACTGGTCAGCTAAAATACTTTCTCGATTTCTTCCACCCGTTTTTTCTTCGCCAACACCTAAACGCAAAAATTCATACCATCCTAGTTGTCTATTTAATACATATAGCGTAGATTCACATACCGTTTGTGCACGAAGTGTTGTCATTTGTCCCTCGCGCATTTTTGGTTCCATTAAAAATAGTTGGGTTGCACTCCAAATTTGTAAAACTGAATCTCCCATAAATTCAAGTCGTTCATTATCATCCATTTGGCGATGATGTTCATTGGCATAAGAAGAATGTGTACATGCCTCTAAATAAATATCTTCATTTTTATATTTATATCCATTTGCCTTTAACCAATCGATAAACTTTTCCATTTTATTCTTCTCCTTTTTTAAGATCTTCTAATACACAAGCTGGAACAAATCCAGAAATGTCTTGTCCATATTTAAAGAGTTCTCTTACATTTGAACTTGAATATAAACTATATTCAGGTCGTGTGAATAGACAAACCGTTTCGATATTCTCATCCAATCTTGCATTCATAAACGCCATATTTTGCTCGTATGTACAATCCACACCATTACGAATTCCACGTACCAGCACAGTAGCATTTACACTTTTACAAGCCTCTACTACTAATCCAGATTGAATTTTACATGTTACATTCGACAAATGTTTTGTCGATGCATTTAACCATGCAAGTCTTCTTGCTTCAGTAAACTCATTGTTCTTGTCTGAGTTTGGTGAAATAAAAACAACCAACTCATCAAACAATTTGCTTGCCCTTTCAATAATATCCAAATGCCCATATGTCACTGGGTCAAATGTTCCACAAAATGCTGCTATTTTCATTACTCATTCTCCTCTTTTTGATAATAAGAAATACGTGTAATACCGTATGTCTTTTCTTTATATTTTGTAAAAGAAGCGATCCTTTCAGGCCACACCTCTTCTTCAAGGCTTTCCACAACAATAACTCCATCCAATTTTACCATATCTAAATCATCTAACTTCTGAATCAATTTTTCATTTTCCTGCTTTGCGTAAGGAGGATCAATATATACCACATCATATTTTAATGTGAGTCGCTCTAACACAGTAAAGATATTTCCACAAATAATCTTTGTTTCTTTATCCGCCTTTAAGTTTTTTACATTCTCCTTGATTACCGAGATAGCGCCCTTATTATTATCGACTAAAGTTGCATGATCCATACCTCGACTTACAGCTTCTAATCCCATATTTCCAGTTCCGCTGTAACAGTCTAAAAAGTTACCGCCATCAAAAATATTTCCCAAACTTGAAAAGATAGCGCCTTTGATTTTATCTTGTGTAGGTCTAGTCGCATCATTTTTAGGACTCTTTAATGATCTAGAACCATATTTTCCCGCCACAATTCTCATAATAAACGATCCATCTCCTTTCGTCTAATCGAACAAATACAATTTTGTGCCAACCCCATTGTCAACATAATCGACATTAAGCTTGTTCCTCCACTACTAATAAATAAGAGCGGAACTCCTGTAAAAGGAATTAAGCAAGCAACGCCTCCGGCATTTAAGAAAAAGTGCATAAATAGATAAACGCCTATTCCACCTAATATTACTTTATACATGTTTTCACTTGTTTTAAATGCATAATAAAATAAACGAATTTCAATCATTCCATATAATAGAACTAAACCAAATAATCCAAAAACACCCGTTTCCTCAAGCAATACAGCTAGAATATAATCATTATCTGCCTGTGTTAAATAGCCATATTTTCGAGTTGAATTGCCTATACCTTTTCCACGAATATCTGAACTTGCGATACCATATAATGAGTTGGCAGGCTGATATCCATCTCCATATACATCGGTATATGGATCTTTAAAATTTTCAACACGCACCGCAATATGAGCTAGCGATGTATGTTTTATAATTTCAGTACCAATATTTGTGATTCCAAATAAGACAATGGCTGCTGCAACTGCTCCATAAACGAATAATTTTAATAATCGTTGCATACGTTGTAAAACCACATATCTAGGAATCATGATACAAGATAGGAAAATAAAACAAATAATCACCAATGTTCCCATATCTTTTTGAGCAAAAACAATTAGGAATATCAAAATAAAGGATGCCCAAGCTCTTTTGAAAAGCTGACCTTTTTCTTTTAACATATCTGTTTCTTTTTTAGCCCGATATAAACATGTAGCACAAATTATAATAATCAATGGTTTTGCAAATTCACTTGGCTGTAAAGATATACCTCCAATCAAGATCCATGCACGGCTTCCTCCAATTTCAGGAAACCGAAATGTAGTTGCCATAATAACTAAACAAATTAGAATAATCATTTTTTCAAATCTTGCATACCATTTAAAACGAAACCATCTATTCATAAACCACATCGCAATATATCCACATAACACAAACATGCATTGTTTCATCAGTACTTTAGGAACAATATTCGGCGCAGATGTTGTTTTCCCTACATTTGTTGAAATAATCGTGAATGTTCCAGCCAATAACAGAAGCGCAACCGCCCAATTTATATATTTATCACATTTTGGATCCAATGCGAAAAATGATAATTTTGATCGCCGTTTTTGTTTGGACATGATAATCCCCCCATCATAAATTCTATTTTAGCATATTTTCAAAAATCATTTGTCAATAATTCGAAAATGCTATAGAATACTTGCGAGGATGATTACTATGAAAATAACAAGCAAAGATATTATATTAGATACTGATGAGCGAATTCGTATGCAAAGTGAGCCTGTTTCATTGCCTTTGTCCAATGAAGATAAAGAACTTTTACAGGCTATGTTAGATTATGTGCGTAATTCACAAGATGATGAAATTGCCAAAGCTGAAGGTTTACAGCCAGCTGTTGGTATTGCAGCCGTTCAAGTCGGTGTTTTAAAACAAATGATTGCGGTTGTGATTCCTTATGAAGATGGTGTAGATGAGGTCGCATTAGTCAACCCTAAAATCATTTCAGAATCTGTACAAAATGCATACTTAGATAATGGAGAAGGCTGTTTATCTGTAAAAGGTGAACATCCTGGTCATGTTTTCCGTCATGCTCGAATTAAAGTTCGTGGTTATGATTTGATTCAAGATAAAAATGTAACCATTTCAGCCGAAGGCTATTTCGCAATTTGCCTTCAACACGAAATTGATCACTTGTCAGGTACACTTTTCTATGATCACATTGATGCCAACAATCCTTGGAAAAGTGATGATGAGGCAGAAGTCATTTAAGCTTCTGCTTTTTTAAATTGACTAGCTTTGCTATAATAACAATAGAGTCATTAAATTATAGAAAGAGGTCGAATATGCCAAAAACACAAGAACAAACGTTTGGGCATGCATCGAACAAAAAACCATATCATGCAAAAAATCACGTTGAAAAAGGTGATACTTTGATCTATGCCTTAGGGGGATTAGGCGAAGTTGGTAAAAATATGTATTGCTACGAACACGAAAATGAAATCTGTATCGTAGATTGTGGCGTTTTGTTTCCAGGTGATGATTTATTAGGTGTTGACTATGTTATTCCTGATTATCACCATTTGATTCGCATGAACAAAAAAAGAAAGTTTTTAGTAATTACCCACGGTCACGAAGACCATATTGGAGGAATTCCTTTCTTACTTAAACAAGTCCAGATTGACGCAATTTATGCACCTCGCTTTGCGAAGGCTTTAATTCTTAAAAAATTAAGCGAACATAAAGGACTAGAAAAAACAAAAATTATAGAAATCGATGAAAATTCAAGTATTACTACAAAATACTTCAAAGTAGGTTTTTTTAATACGATCCACTCAATTCCAGATTCTTTAGGTGTACATATCACATGTCCTAATGGATCTATCGTTCATACGGGTGACTTTAAATTTGATTTAACGCCTGTTGGAACAAATGCTGACTATCAAAAGATGGCATTTATTGGTGTTACACAGCCCGATTTATTAATGTCTGATTCCACAAACTCTGGAGTTGAAGACTTCTCTATTTCAGAAAGAAAAGTTGCTAATGAAATTCAAGACATTATGCGTAAGACAAAGCAGCGTCTAATCGTTGCCACATTCGCATCCAACGTACATCGTGTTGCCCAAATTATCGAGGCAGCTACTAAATTTGGAAGAAAAGTCATCGTCTTTGGACGAAGCATGGAAAACGTTGTTGATATTGGAAGAAAGATGGGTACGATCAAAGTCAAAAATTCAGACTTTTTAAGTCCCGAAGAACTTGCTCATACTCCAGATGACAAAGTATGTATTATTTGTACTGGAAGTCAGGGAGAACCACTTGCAGCTCTATCAAGAATTGCCAATGGTACACACCGCTTTATCCACTTAAAGCCAGGCGATACAATTGTCTTCTCAAGTAATCCAATTCCTGGAAATCAATCCAGTGTCAATCGTGTTATTGATAACTTATTTAGATCTGGTGCTACCGTACTTACAAAATCCATCTTGAATAACTTGCATACAACGGGACATGCTTCAAAAGAAGAACAAAAACTAATGTTACAATTAGTTCGTCCAACGTACTTTATGCCTATTCATGGTGAATATAAAATGTTAATGCAGCATAGACAAACCGCTATGGAAACTGGTATTCCAAAAGAAAACATTTTTGTATGTGCAAATGGTGACATTCTTATTTTAAGAGATCACAAAGTACTACAAAGTGACTGGCGATACCAAGGTGATGATATCTATGTAGATGGAAATGATATTTCCGGATTATCTACAGCTGTATTAAAAGATCGTCGTATTTTAGCAGATAATGGTTTAGTTGCTGTTATTTTAGCTATTGATTCAAAAGAAAATAAAATCTTAATGCGACCTGTTATCGTATCACGTGGATTTGTCTTTATTAAAGACTCACAAGGTTTAATCAAAGAAGCTGAATATATTGTAAATAATTCACTTCAAGAAAAGATGAAAGAAAAAACAACTTTCTCTGAAATTAAAAACTGTGTACGTTCTACTTTAGAACCATTCTTATATAAAAAGACACATCGAAATCCAATTGTAATTCCAGTTATTTTGAATTCAAAACAAACTATGGAAGAACTTCAAAAAAATCGTAAAAGCTTCCATGCAAGAAAACCAAGAACAAAGACATCCTAGTGATGTCTTTTATGTTTTATGATAAAATATTTGCATGACAAAGTTACAGAAACAAATGTTTATCATTATCGGTATTTTGTTTGTGATTGTATTCAGTATGGCCGCATCTATAAGTATCGCAAAAAATGTAGAACCCGATAAATTGATTGTACAATATAAAACACTACAAGACTCTAAGATACCTGAATCTATGAATGATGTATCGATTGTTTATTTTACAGATTTGCAGTATGGAAAATTTGAAAATAAAAAAAGAGCTAATAAGCTCTTTGATAAAATCGAACATTTAGATCCAGACATCATTATTTTTGGTGGAGATCTATTTGATGAAACATGCACAATGAGCCAGGAAGACATAAATTATATCACGAATAAATTGTCAAATATCAATGCTCCACTTGGTAAATTTTGTGTACTAGGTGAAAAGGATGAAGCCAACAATGATATTGTTCGTTCCATATTGAATCAATCTCAATTTGAAATTCTAGAAAATGAAACTATTCTTCTGTCTAATCAAAAGAGTGATGGCATTACATTAAGTGCATTATCAAACACACCAGATCCTAGTAAAATCACTGCCGCAGATACGCAATATAACTTATTAGTTACACATATGCCAGATACATTGATAAATGAAGAATTATCTACAAAATTCATCTCCTTAGCACTTTGTGGACATTCCCATGGAACGCAAATCACATTCCCTATTTTAGGAGGATATAAATCCATTGATGGCGCAAAATCATTAAATCGTTCTCGTGCTAAAAAACTTTCCTTTCCATATATCATTTCATCTGGGGTAGGATGTACGCATACAAATCTTCGTTTTATGGCAAAACCAGAAATCTATTATTTCATGCTACAAAGTAAATAAGACAACGCCATAAACGTTGTCTATTTTTTTATCTTCTTTTCTCAATTAATAACACATATGGACAATGGTCCACCAATAAATTTTGTACCTTCTGTACCTGAATCGTTGTTTGCGTTTTTAAAAATTGTTCCATACACTTAGCTTCTTCTTGTCCTGATTCATGTGGATACATCACAAGTGCCATTCTTCCTTTTACTTTTAAAAGATGCAAAGCCTGCTTGACTGCACTTACACTTGAAGAAGATTGGGTTGTAATTTTAGGATCTCCTTTAGGAAAATAACCAAAATTAAAGAGAATCGCATCCACTTCTTCATGAATATATTCTTCCATATATTCATGTCCAACATTATAGAAACAAGTTCTTTGATTCCCTAATCGTTTTTTTGTACTTTCAAAAACATCCCTTTGAATTTCGAAGCCATATACTTTATGCACATTTTGCGACAAAAAGAAATCTGTATCTTTTCCCTGCCCTAATGTAGCATCCACACATATTGCTTGTTTATGAAGAACTGGCCTTATGAATTCGTGGGATAAATCAACCATGGATTTCATCGCAGTCTAAGTGCCTCTTTATATAGCATATAATCTTCTGTCTTATCACATACAAAACATACATGAATCGCCTTTGTCTCAGGAAACTTATTCATTAATCGCTTTACAGTTTGAATCGCAATTACACAAGCCTCATGATTTGGATATGCATTGATACCTGTAGAAATACATGGAAAAGCAATATTAATCGATTCCATATCATTTTTTCGCATATAATCATAAGCCAATGCCATACTATTCCAATAACAAGCGGCCAAATATTCATCTTCATTATGCGTTCCATCCATATAGCGTGGCCCACACGTATGAATAACTGCCTTACATGGTAAATTAAAAGCTTTGGTCATTTTAGCTTTCCCTACTTCTAAACCATTCAATTCTTGACATGCTTTCATCATTTCACTTCCGGCTTGATGAAATATTTGTGCACTAACTCCTTGCATCGGTAATACTTGTTGATTGGTTGGATCGACAATCAAATCAAAATCCAACAAAGCTATATTTCCCTTTAATGTACTAATCATTCGTCTTCTCCCATCTTAGTCATTCGACTTGATAATTTCTGTGCAGAAATAGAAACCGCATGAAATTGCGTTGCCAAAGTTTCCAATGTTTTTTCTGCCTTTATACTTCTTTCCACAAGACGATTTGCATCTTCTTGAAGCAATAATATATTTCTTTCAATTTCTTCCATATGACTTGTTCTATAAAAATCTTTAGTACTTGATAATAAAGTCATCACCTCTGCTACAAGTGTCGTTGGTGATACTAACATAACATGTTTTTGAAGGGCATATGTGAATAAATCATCGCATTTTGCACAAACAAATTGATAAATAGCTTCACTAGGCACAAACAATAAGGCATAAGGCATCGTATCTATATTGATATATTTATTAGCCACATCATCAATGTGCTTTTTCATATTCATCTTAAAAGGCCTTAAATACGTATCCATATCTTCTTGTAAATTTAAATAGTTTTCCATTGGAAACTTTGAATCAATGCACAATACTTTATTAGTATCTGGCAAATGAAAAGCACAATCCGCAATCTTTCCATTCGGCAAAGTATACTGCATAGAATAAATTGATGGATTTTGACCACAATATACACTTAGAAGCATATCCAATTGATATTCTCCCCAGTTTCCTCTTAATTTTGTGTTTGTCATAACTTGATTCATACGATACAAATAGTCTTCCATTTGATTCAAACTCATTTTAGATGTAGCCTGATTCTTTTGAACATCCTGTACTTGTTTTAAAAGATATTCAAAATTCTTTTGAATAATCAAAGAATCCGAATTCGAAGAAACACTTTCCTTTGATTTATTTTGCATCAACAAAACAATTAAACATACAATCACAATACTTAACAATATTAAAATAATAATTTCCATTAAACCCTCCACACGAAAAGAAAAGAGACAAAAATATTTGTCCCCTATTTGTATATTTATTATAATTCAACTTCAAATGAATTACTACATCTTTTGAAATTCTTTCATGTATTCCACAAGAAAATCAGCCGTAGCCTCAACCATCTCTTTACCCCATTCGTATGTCGCATATTTAGGATGATCCTTGCCAAACCAACCATTATCACTACTTAAACGATTGCTTCTAGGAACAGGAATATCTACACCTTTAAAGTTAACCGTTTGAGCATTAGAAGCTTTTAAAGATGGAGTAAAAACCTTTAATGTTGAATCTTCAATCTTATCCTTCTGTACTAGACTTTCATCCACATACAACATAGCGGCCGTTTCCTGACCTGCACCATGGCCTCCAGCCCATTTTGGATTGATTTTTCCGGCAATGGTCCACCAATCAAAAATTGTACCTACTGCACCCTTTTTATATAAATGACGACACACTTTACTTAACGCATGTGTATTTCCTCCATGACCATTTAAAAATACAAAGTGTCTAGCACCACAATCATACAATCGATCACTAATTCTTTCCATGACCATCTCTAATAAATCACTACCAATTGATATTGTACCTGTATATTCTGTATGAAAATCCGCATCTCCATAAGGCAATGTTGGTGCAATTAATACATCACTTTGTTTTTCTACAAGCTCTAAAATCTTATTAGGAATCATAGTATCTGTTCCTAATGGATTGTGGATTCCATGATTTTCTGTACTTCCCGTTGTCAGAATCACCATATCATGATCCTTAAAATATTCTTCGCAATCTTTCCAACTCATTCTTTCTAGTCGCATAGCTTCACTTCCTATCTGTATATATGTATAATACTCCTAACGAAAGGAAAATTTCCATGGATATTCAAATTTTATTATTTATACAAGAAAACATACGTCACTATATACTCACACCATTCTTCACTTTGATCACAAACGAATACTTTTTATACATACTTCTAGGAATCGTATTGATTTATATGTTCAAGAAAAATGAAGATACGAAAAGACTCGCAAAAGAAACAATCATTGCCTTTATAATTTGTACTGTATTATTCATTGTATTAAAACTCATATTTCAAAGACCTAGACCCTTTGATGCATTTAACGAACTTATTCCATTAGTGGATAAACCTAGTGATTATTCATTTCCATCTGGACACACCGCATCTGCCTTTATTTGTGCCTTTATGGTATATGATGGGCTTCCTAAGAAGTATAGTATTCTAGTTTTCATACTCGCAATCCTTGTTGCGTTTTCTAGACTCTATGTAGGCGTCCATTATCCAACGGATATTCTTGCAGGTATTATTCTTGCGTACATTGTTTATAAATTCATGAAAAAGACTATGTCAACTAAATGACATAGTTTTTTTGTGGGCGTATAATAAAAACAGATATAAAACGAGTTAACATTACACAAAGAAAAGGAGGATTATTGTATGTTACACGAAGTATCTTTTACATCTTATAATGAACGCGATCAAGTGCAAGGTTGGATTTATGTTCCTGCATGCAAACCGAATGGAATTGTTCAATTGATCCATGGATTTGGCGAACACTCAAGACGCTATATCCATATGATTTCGGCTTTTCTAGATGCAGGCTATATTGTAGCAGCTGATGATCATGTAGGTCATGGAAAAACCGCAATGGTAAATAATGTCTGGGGTGACTGGGGAGACAAAGGATGCCACACCATGATGGAAGATGAACACACATTGAAGAAAATTGTATGTGAGAAATATCCAAATTTACCTTACTTCTTATTTGGTCACAGTATGGGTTCATTTATCACAAGAGATTTTATTGCGAAATACGGAAATGAATTAAATGGTGCAACAATTTGTGGTACAACAGGCATTTTCCGTGGTGCTAAAGAAGTTAAAGAAAAATTGAAAGAAATCATTGATGCAGGACACGGTGAAGAGTCGGATCCTAATATTGTTAGCTCACTTATGGGCTGGATGTGCGAACGTTGTGGTGAAATAAGTATAGGAAATGAATGGATCTGCCATGATCCATATGTACAAAGTGACCATGCACAAGATCCTTTTGATGCCTTTACAAGACCCACAAGCAACCGTTCCATTTATGACTTTATCCAAATGATGCTTGTGATCGAAGGAACTCAATGGGCCAAAAAAGTACCTGCAAAATTACCTATTTACAATATTGCTGGTGATCAAGATCCTGTTGGCGAATATGGACTTGGAGTTTGTCAAGTCAGTAACTGGCTTGTAGAAACTGGACATCATGTCACAACTAAATTATATTCTGGCTATCGCCACGAAATTCATAATTATGCAGAAATCAAAAATGAAGTGGAAGCCGGAATCATTGAATTCATGAATTCGAATCTTTAGAGGTGTAATTCAATTTACACCTTTTTCATTAAAGAAATATGTTCTCAACTCTGCCTACAATTTCCCGATACAAGACTGTATTAATTGTACATTAAAATATCAACGGATATAAAATAATGATAATATACAGTATGTAAATAAAAACACGGCATCATAATGTACTGCCGTGAATTTTTTATAATATTTACTAGTGAATTTATATTAGTTGGAAACCAAAAGTTCTAATGCATCACGTGGGGTAGTATAAACACCAATTGTATCACCATTTGAGTCAAAAAATTCAACCTCATAATATGTACCATCATACTCTGAGACGATTGCACCCTTAGTTCCAATAGGAAGTTCATTGAAATCTTTGATGAGTTTTACTGTGTCTAATTCCTTCATAGTTTTATTTTCCTTTCTTATCAGGGTATACCGTCACTATTTTATATGTAACCCTGTTCTTATCTTTTTGTATTATAACCACTACATTGGCACTGACTGATTTCCCAGATTTACCAATCACCTTAGTATGATAAGTATGTTTAATGCCAAACGGAGTTATTTCACTTTTTGTAGGTGATTTTCCTACAAGAGATGCAACTATGTTTTTATGAAATAATTTCGAGTCACTTTTTGTGTAACCTAAAACATCTTTCATAAATTTTGCTTTTGGACCACCAACAGGATGTTCGACATTTAGTAAATACTCTTCCATTTTCTTCTTACTATATCTTACATCTTTTAGTGCATTAACTGGAGCTTTATTTTGTATTGCACCACTAGTATTTCCAAATCCTCCGTGAAAGCCAGCCCCCATTAAGCACTCACAACCTTTCGACTTTGCATAAATTCACTATCGAATTGCAATACTTCAATTCCCATTTCTTTATATGGGTTAAAAACGTCCTGTGGTGTAGTACCATATACAACAAGAGTTGTAGGTTTTAAAGTTTCAATTACATAGTTGAGTCCATTTTGAAAATATGCTCTCTCTGTAAATATTTTCATACAACCATGAGATCCTACTGCTATAACACCGTGTTTTTTTATTCCAACACAGGACAGATTGTAAGTTCTATCATCGCTAAAACGAATGTTAGGAATTACAGACAATCCATTTTCTTGTAACCAAAAAGCAATGGCTCGACTGCGATAAATATTCCAAAATTGCATTACTAATGGCATATCACGATAAACGCTGAAATCTGGTGATATAACTCCATTAAATCTTTTAAGTATTGGAAGATAGATATTTGGTCTATTCCAAAGTCTTTCAAAAGATGCGTCGTCCTCATAGAAATGTACCCATGCATCATAATCAGTACTATGTAATGCTTTTGTAAACGAAATCAGTTTATTTGGTTTTTGCATTTCCAATTGTAAACATGGAATTTCTAATGGACTATCATAAGTCGCATTTTTTACTAAAAATGCGTGAAAAACATCTCTGCACCCACAACGAGTGCTATTTACTTTTGTCATAATTCATGTCTCCTCATCTATTTTTAATTTCAAAAATCTTTAGTATTTCTTGAAAAATAGTTTCGGATGTGGCATAATTTTTGTGTTCAGATAATGGATGCTTAACATCCGAAAAAATGCACTTAATGAATTGTTGCAGCAATTTATTAGGTGTTTTTTTTGATTCAAAGTTTTTTACAATCATATCTCATCACCGTCCTTTCTTTTAATCTTTATATTACACAGCTTCTGAAAAAAGCTGAAGTAATCTTAATTCATAATTAGTATAATTTTTATTACCATACGTTAACCATTTCTTATAATAAGAGAAAGCGTAAAAAGCAGCTTCATGGCTAATATCAAAATGCTCATAGACTTCGAATGCATTTTTAAGCTTTAGCTTATGAATTAACACAGGCGGAGCAATTGCATACTTTGCAAAAAATTTGGCTTCTGCTTCAGCTAAATCACTTTCTTGCGTATGATCTAAGATTATATGACCACATTCATGAGTGATAGTGTTATTTGTACGTCCATAACCTTTTTTATCATTATAAAATATGTACCAATTACCATCATATTTTGATGTAAATCCATCATCACTAATTTCTAACATTTGTTTTTGTTTTTCTGGTGATTTAGAAGAATAAGGTATTACAATTGCACCAATTTTAGTAGCAATTTCGAAGCCACTTATTGGAACACCTTTAATATCATATTTTTCAAACGTACTTACAACAATATCTTTAATTTCTTCACATCTTTGGTCTGATAATCTAAATGCCATTCATTAATCCTCCTCAAACAAAGCAGAAATAAGTGCTCTTTTTTGCTTTTCTGACATAGTAGCTGAATTCCTTGCTAATAAACGTTCCACTTTTGGAAAATCAAAATCCTTTTGTTCTATACCAAGCAAGTAATCCGATGTAGTATTAAGTGCAGTAGCAATATTAGCAAGCATATCTGCTTTTGGTTCTCTATCACCTGAAACATAACGAGAAAGTGTAGCTTCGGTTGTATTTACTCTATCAGCTAATTGTTTTTGCGTTATGTTTTGTTTTCGTAACTGGTTCAATAATCGTTGTCCAAACTCCTTACTCATGATTTATCCTCCTAATAAGTAGCATTCAATCCATACCACTTACCAAAAGTATAATTCTTATTACCATTAAAGTCAAGTCCTTCCAATCTTTATATAACTATAACTTATTCATTTAACTATTTAATTGGTACTATTAAGCATTTATTGGTAGTTATGCATTTATTTTTGTGAGTACCTATCTGATAACCCTAGGCTTTTTTTGGCTGTCTAGCTATAGCATATTTGCCTAATTTACTGTCTATTTATGTTCTTAACACAAAATTATTAAATGAACTATCAATGTGATGATTACTCATATTTATTTTAATGATCATAAAAAATTTTTCTTTGCTTAATTTGATTTCAATTCTATTATTTCTAATCTCTATTTCTGACAATAATAGTTTGCTCTTAAAAAACATTTGAGATCTAAAATATAGCGTAACGAGTTAAAAAAAACATGCCAACAAAATGACATAGTTTTTTTGGGAGTATAATGAAAACAAATATAAAGAAAATTGGATTATTATATGTTACACGACATATCTTTTTAATTCATGGAGGAATACTATGTTTAAGACAATGCGAAGATTTAAACAACAATTAAGCCAAGAAAAATGTATTGAAATACTTACCAATGAACCACATGGCGTATTATCTTTAATCAGTGATACAGGATATCCCTATGGTTTTCCTATCACACATTGGTACGATGAAAAGAATGGACACATTTATTTTCATGGGGCTAAAGAAGGGCACAAGATGGATTGTTTAAAACAATGCGATAAAGCTAGCTTTTGCGTCATGGACAAAGGTTTTAAAAAAGATGGTGAATGGGCTGTTCATTATCAGAGTGTTATTGTATTTGGAAAAATCAAGTTGGTTGATGATCCAAATAAAGTCAAAGAAATATGTACGAAGCTCTGCCTAAAATTTACTAATAATCAAGATTATATTGATCATGAATTAAAGTATTCAGGACCTAGTGTGCAATGTTTTGAACTTATTCCTGAGTATACAAGTGGAAAAATCGTCAAGGAATCTTGATTGAGTTTCATGCCCTTCAATGTTACTATTAATATAATAAAGTTGAGGAATTATTATGGCAACACAAGCAACATTAGAACAATGGGAAGAGCTATATGATTTAGCTATCGAAATCACCAAATTAAAGCCATGGAACACTTATTGGGACATGGATTTAATTGCGGTAGAAACAAAGAAAAATGAAGAACCCAACTTCGTATCAATTATGGGTAAAGGTGGCACTTGCACAGGTATTAGTGTCTATCGTGGCATGGAAGGATATAGTGATTTTTGTCAAATCAGCAATGATGACTATAACGTACCTGCAACATTTGTGATGTCTGATCAAAACTGCATTACTTGTTATTGGGGAAACCGTGATGAAGTAGATGACGATATGTATTCAATCATCAAAAAATTAGGTCTTCGATTCCGTGGAAATGGAAACTGGATCTATTTCAAAACTTTTGAAAAGAAGAGTTTTCCTAGTCTTCCAAATTATGGTGAAGTTAAGATGTTGATTGAAACCTACAAGGGATTGATTGAAACACTTAAACATGAAGAATACCAAGAATCTCTTTTTGAAAAAGGCGATATTATCTATACGCAAAAAGATGAAGATAATCATTGGTTTTCATATACCGTACCTAGACCTATGGAACCAGAACGATATAACACGATTCTTATCAATGACACAAATTTAATCGATCATTTCAAAAATATGGATGATAGCGATTTAGAACTTGCAATCGACATGGATTATATGATGGTTCCTACAAATGATGAAGGTTTTGAAAGACCTATCAATCCATTGGCCTATATTGTATTTGATTTAAGAAACGATCAAATTCTACATTTTGATTTGATTCATCCTGATCAAGAAGATTATGAAGTTATTATGGATAATTTCTTAGGTGCAGTCGACCATTTTGGTAAACCTAAACATGTATATGCTAGAAATCCATACATTCTAAATTGGCTTGATTTTATTTGTGAGAAATTAGATATTCCTCTAGTTGAAGATGATTTAGAGGAAATCGATGATATATTTAACATGTTAAAACATATGGATATGGAGTAAAGAAATGAAAAAGAAACTACAAAAACAAATGGATTCCATGATGGAAATGACAATGGACGCAATCACAAACAATAAGAAATTAGTGCCTGCATTAAATGAATTATTCAAATATGCACCAAAAGATGAAAAATCTCAATTTATCTTACTTCACGAAATTGCCAATCAATATCTACATGAATTATTAGATATTGATTCTGAATTCCATGATTACTCTTTTGAAGAAGGTATAAAAATTTGTATTGAAGAAAAAGTAGACTATTTAAAGGAAAGATTTCAAATTTGTACCATTCAATTTCAATTGGAAGATATCACAAGAACCATCACACTCCCTAAAAGGCTACCATTAGCGGACATGACATATTTTTTAATGTCAAGCTTAGATATCGCATGTTACTATGACTTTATGATCAATTGTGAAGGCATTGATTATTCATTAGAAGAAATGCAAATGTGTTCCATTGCGGATTTATGTTTAGAAAAGAATGACATGTTCTTATTATCATTCTTCAACTCTGAAACAGATGAATTCTACCCAGTGACAGGAAAACTCATCACTGAAAAACTAAATAAAAAAGAAATTGAATTAGAATGTATTCATGTACTTGAAGCTAAAAACGATGGGCCTTGGGTAGATGAAAATGAACATCGTACTTTAGAAGAACAAAATGATCAATTAGTTTCTGGATTCTTCTTTAATAAGATGTTCTATGAAAGACCCGATTTATTTGAAGAATTAGAAAATGGTAAAGACATTGAAGAACTGCTTTTTGAAATGATTGATGAAGAATTAAATGATGATGTATTTGATACAGATTTATTAAACTAAAAAGGGTCGAAATTAAATTCGATCCTTTTCTTATGGCTTGTAACGAATAAGAGAAAAGAGCAATTTTACAAGCCACGATCTATATTATTCTTCATATTTTAATGCATCTTTACCACGAGCAGATGTTGAAATACGAACAACATCAACAACATCGTAGACAAAGATTTTTCCATCCCCAATATTTCCAGTATACAAAGCCTTTTTAGCTGCTTTTACTACATCAGCTACAGGTACTTCACTCACAACGACTTCAACTTTTAATTTAGGAAGCAATTCCATATTTACTTTGGCACCACGATAGTAACTTGTCTGACCCTTTTGCACACCACAACCAGATACTTTCGTAACCGTCATACCACCAATACCAATTTCATTTAATGCAGCCTTGATCTTATCAAATTTCTCAGCTTTAGTAATGATGACAACCTTAGAAATAGAACCATCACTATGAATGACTTTTGTAGGTACAGCATCCTCCACATCCACACTTGGAGTGTAACTAGAATCTTGTACAGTTTCTAAATAATCACTAGGAACATCGGCTTCTAAGGCAAAACCAGCATATGCACTTTCCAATCCATGCTCCATTTTATCAAGACCAACAATTTCTTCATGTGCACTTACACGTAATCCAACTGTTTTTTTGATAATAAAGAAAGTAATACACATCGTTACTGCAGTCCATGCACCAATTGCCAACAAGCCTAATAATTGGACACCTAATAAATGGAATCCTCCACCATAGAATAAGCCTTGTGCTTCAGGCATTGTATCGGTACCACACGCAAATAATCCGACACAAATTGTTCCTAATACACCATTACCAAAGTGTACGGCAACAGCACCTACTGGATCATCTACTTTCAATTTATAATCCAACAACCATACAATGAAACAAACCATACATCCAGATAAGATACCAATCACAAATGATCCAAATACGTTTACGGCATCACATCCAGCTGTAATCGCAACTAAACCTGCCAATGAACCATTTAAACACATCGCAACATCTGGTTTTCCATATTTAATCCAAGTAATTAACATAACTGTACATGTCGCAACAGCAGGAGCAACAGTAGTTGTCGCAAAAATTGTAGCTAACTGAATACCATTTGTAGCAGCCGCACCATTGAATCCATACCAGCCAAACCATAAGATGAAACATCCAAGTGCACCAATCGTTAAGCTATGACCTGGAATTCCTCGTGGAGATCCATCTTTATCAAACTTACCAATTCTTGGGCCTAACATCCATGCACCAATTAAAGCGGTTAAACCACCAACATAGTGAATGGCAGCACTTCCGGCAAAATCATGGAAGCCAAGGCTACTTAGCCATCCACCGCCCCATACCCAGTGTGCTTCAATTGGATATACAATCAAGCTAATCACAAAACTATAAATACAATACGAAATAAATTTAGTTCTTTCTGCCATGGCCCCAGAAACAATGGTTGCAGCTGTTGCACAGAATACTAAGTTGAATGTAAAACTTGACCAGTTTGTTCCGGCAAAGTTTGTCAATGGACTTTCACCCCAACCAATTAATCCTGCAAAATCATGTCCCATCAATAGACTATAACCAATAATCAAGAATGCGACAGTTCCTAAACAGAAATCCATCAAGTTTTTCATGATGATGTTACCGGCATTCTTGGCTCTTGTAAATCCGGCTTCTACCATTGCAAATCCGGCCTGCATAAAGAATACAAATGCAGCTCCGATTAGGTACCATATTCCAAATACCTCTGTCAAAATCTTCTCCATAATATTTCCTCCCTTACACAAAGAAAAAAGGCACTTACAGTCCATGCATTTTATGAACTACAAGCGCCTTTGCCTTATGTATGTACGTATTTTATTCTCCATGAAACAGTTTGTCAACTGTTTTCTGAAACATTTTGAAAATTTCTTTCCATATGATAATAACTCGGAATCAAAATGACAACAGCACCAACCCATGCCAATACTTCTACCGGATATAATCCAGATTTACCAAAAAAGATAGGTAAAACTAAAGCGCCTGAAATTCGCATCAATAATTCAAATAATCCCGACACCATCGGAATAAAAGCATTCGATAAACCTTGAATTGTAGAGCGATATGCGTGCAACATATATAAAATTGGAAGGAAAATGGTTAAACATCTTAAGAAAGTTAATCCGTATGTCATCGCTTCTTTAGCACCTTGGCTTGTATTTGAAATAAAACAAGAAAGGAAGAGTGGCCCAAAGAACCATAGTATTATGGAAATCAAAATGGAAGTGGCTAAAGATAGTAACACAACTTTTTTTACACCGCTCTTAATACGATCATATCTTTTTGCACCATAGTTTTGTCCCGTATATGTAACCATGGCATATCCATAAGAAACAGCTGAAATTTCAAGCACTCCATATAATTTATTCATAGCCGTAAAACCTGCAAGGAAATATGTTCCATATCGATTTACAGCACTTGTTAAAGCCATGCCACCAATCGCAATTAAAACATTCTGTAAAGCCATAGGAATACCCAATCTAAACTGGTTCATATAATACGACAAATCTCTACAAATTGAATTTGGCATATATTCCTTTAACTTTAATACATGATATAAACAGAAACATCCAGCTAGAATTTGTGCAATCACTGTTGCAACACCTGCTCCAATAATGCCCCACTCAAGTCCCATGACAAACAATACATCTAAACCAACATTACAAATACTGGCAATGATCATGGCATGCAATGGTGTTTTTGAATTTCCAAAAGCACGTAAAATACTTGCCAACGCATTATAGAACATAGTCGCAAATAAACCTATATAAATTACGTGTGTATAAGCCAAGGCACGATCCATAATGTCAACCGGCGTCTTTAATAACACAAGAATTCTTGGTAATAATGGATAAATAATAGCTAATAAAACTACAGTCGATATGATCGCATTGACAACTAAAGCAGAAATACACTTTTGAACATTACTCTTATCATGTGTACCAAAAGCATGGGAAACAGGAATTGAAAAACCTTGGGCAAGCCCAGTTACTACAGCTATTCCCATCCAAGTAAGCCAATCACAACATCCAATAGCCGCTAATGCCTTGACGCCTAAATGTCTAGAAACAATGATTGTATCGCACACTGTATAAAGTTGTTGAAATATATTTCCTAACATTAAAGGTAGAGAAAACAAAATAATTAGTTTTAATTCATTTCCCTTCGTCATATCTTTTACTTTCATAAAACACTCTCCTGTCAAACAAAAACAGTATATCATAAGATAAATTTTTTCCAACAAAGTTATTTACAACTAACTAATTATGGTATATACTATAGCCAGTTAGATATGACTAACTATTAAGGAGGTAACCCATATGAAATATGCATACGCAAGCCGTACTGGCAATGTCGAAGAAATTGTGAATTCGTTAGGTATTGATGCTCTTCGCATTGATGATGGATCTGAAAACATGGATGAACCATACATCTTATTTACATATACAGATGGATATGGCGATGTTCCTGCAGAAGTAGAAAGCTTCTTGATGGCCAATGGTACCTTGATTCAAGGCGTAGTTTGTTCAGGTGATACAGGTTATGGTGATGCTTATTGTCAAGCCGCAGATAAAATCAGTGATGACTATGGTTGTGAAATTCTATATAAAGTAGAAAATTCGGGTACACCAGAAGATATTGAAAACATCAAAAAAGTGATTGGAGCTTAATTATGCCGAAGCAACGTTTTGAATCTTTATTGGCCAATTATTGTGCTCCAACCTTGAAGCAATATAAATATGCCAATATGTTTCACCTTCCAAAAGACGATGATAGTATTCGATTATTGATCAAACACTATAATCAACAATTCAATTCTAAAGGAATCTATTTTATTCTTATAGAACAAGAATCTCAATACACCATTTATGTATACAATTCCAAACTTAAAGACTATATTTCCTCAAATGCAGTTCAAAACTTTTTAAAATCCTATCAATATCCAAATACTTTTGAACTGTGTATACAAGAACTCAAAAAAAGACTTAACACAAAAAACTTTCCTCATGAAATAGGTGTATTTCTAGGATATCCATTAGATGACGTAATTGGATTTATTGAACATAAACCATACTACTTAGTTGGCGATTGGAAGGTGTATCAAAACGTAAATGAAGCAAAGAAACAATTTGATGTATTCAAACAAGCGAAAGAACAAATGTTAAATGAAATTCATAATGGATATGAATTATCTCAAATTATTTAATATTTTGTTTCTATCGACCAATTTCGTGATATTGGTCTAATAATTTAATTATAGATGGTATATTATATGTATGGTTATAAATATCATTTCACATTAAATAATAACCAAAAGAAAGGATATCAAAAAAAATCGATATCCTTCTTTTATTATTCACTTAAAACATAAGCCTTGGTTAGTTTTACACAATCCTCAATAGCTTGAACACTCGTTCTTTCATAGCCATGTGAATTCATACAACCAACACCAAATACCGCAGGCGTAACGTTGTTTCCTGCACGAATAGCCGCTGTGGCATTTGAACCAAAACGATAATACGTGTCCACGCAATAATGGACATTATTTTCCTTTGCCAGATTAATTAACTTTGTAGTCAATTCCCAATCATAAGGAGAATAATTATCACTCGCTCCAATCGATACTTTCTTTTCCGAACCATGATTATCCGGACCAATCAAGCCAATATCCAACGCAACATATTCACTTACTTCACTAGGAACATAGGCACCACCATGCCCAATCTCCTCAAAGATAGGAAACGCAAATAATGTATTATAAAAAGGCGTCAAATTTTCTTCTTTTAATTGACGCAACACTTCGATTACTGCAGCCACCATAGCCTTATCATCAATATGACGTGATTTAACAAAACCAGATTCAGTACGTTTAAAACGTGGTTCGACACTAATCAAATCCCCATGCTCGATACCTAAATCATACACATCCTTAGCACAACTTACGTCTTCATCTAACAAGATGGCTTCATTAAACATATCACGTTCACGACTTCTCACATCGTCAAACACATGAGTAGAATGTGACTTACAAATCACCATACCCTCATATGTTTTACCACTACGTGTATGAATATATACATTTTCACCTTCAATATTATGAAAATTGACTCCACCCAAGTTTTTCACTTCGATCCATCCATTTTCCATCACATGCCGAACTTGCAAACCAATCGTATCCAAATGTGCCCCTACACATACTGTCTTACTTGAATCTTTACCTGGTATGCGAACATAAGCAGTTCGCTTATTATCAAATTCAAGCTCATATCCTAGATTTCCAACCATTTCACTTAATTTTTTATGGATTTCAGGATAGAAACCAACAACACTTGGCGTATTGATCAAATCCTCTAGATTTTTTAGCATTTCTTCTGTTTTTACCATAATCTTCACTTCCTTTTTTTAAAAGTTATTATACAATAGTTGTATGAAAATAATTATATCTCCCGCCAAAAAGATGAAAATAATCGATGATGTTGTTATTCAATGTACAACCCCTTTATTTCTATTAAAAACAACAAAACTTTTACATCACCTTCAAAGTTTGGATTATGAAGAATTAAAATCATATTTAAAATGTTCCGATACGATTGCCAAAACTACATTTGAACAATTTCAAAATATGAGTCTAGACAAAAATTGTACACCTGCCATACTTTCTTATTCCGGCATTCAATATCAATATATGGCTCCTCATGTATTTACAGATGATCAAATGAAATATATTCAAGAACATCTTTATATTCTTTCCGGTTTCTATGGATTGTTAAAACCGTTAGATACGATAACGCCCTACCGATTAGAAATGCAGACAAAATGCCCATTCTCACTTTATGAATTTTGGAAAGAGGATCTTGCCAAACAAATCGATGAACCGATTTTAAATCTTGCGAGTGAAGAATATGCCAAAATCATTCGAAAATATAAACCATTAGTGGATGTTCGCTTTATCGAAGAAAATGGTAAAGAAAAAGGAGTGTATGCCAAGATGGCTAGAGGGGCCATGGTTCGCTATCTTGCTGAAAACAAGATTGAAGACATTAAAAATATTACTAGCTTTAATGAGCTTGATTATGTTTTTGATGCGAGTCAAAGTACAGAAAAATTGTACATATTTCAAAAAAAGCTATCGTCATGATAGCTTTTCTAATAATTCGACAACCATTTGCGTTTGTTCCTTATATGTTGTATATGCCTTATCATCTTTATTCAAGATGATATCCATAAAATCTTTACACTCATGCAACATGTGATTCGGCTGTTCAATACTGATTTTTTCTTTTGTGTCCACTGCCTTTTTACCGATTTGATCCTTCTTTGGAGCATCAAAGAAAACATCTTTACACACACCACTACTTGCACCAGAAACAATCAATGTTCCCTGATCCCCTTGTAGATATACAGTATAAGGACTTGAACAATCTTTTGCCCCTGTACAAGTTGCGATAAAATCTGGATATTCCATAATAACAATTCCACTTGTATCAATACCGTTATATCCAACATTCTTAAAATAATGAACATCTTTCGGTTTACCAAATAATCCCGTCACAAAATGAAGATTATATACATTGATATCCATCAATGCTCCACCATTAAAGTTTGGATCAAAGGCATTCGTTTGAATATGATCTTTATATCTTTGATATTTTGATGAATATTGCGAGAAGTTGCATTGTACCATCTTAATATTTCCACAATTTGATAGATTTTCCTTAATAATTTGATAATTTGGAAGATGCACATTTGTGATGGCTTCAAAAATATAAACACCATTCTTTTTAGCAATTTCAAATAGTTCATTACACTCCTTTAAAGTCGGTGTAAAAGGCTTCTCATTAATAACATATTTCTTGTGTTCCAAAGCCATTTTTGATTGTTTATAATGCAGTGAATTAGGACTTGCCACATAGACAATATCCACATTTTCATCGTTCAACATTTCTTCCATATCCGTGTAATACTTTTGAATGCCATGTTTATCGGCAAATTCTTTTGCTCTTTCTTGCGTTCTAGAATAAACACAATATAAATTGTATCGTCCATCTAAACGCATAGCTTCAATCATACGATCTACAATAACACCAGATCCAATTGTCGCAACGTTCATCATGCTTTTTCTCCTTTATTTTTTACCCAAGCGTTTTCTTTTTTCTTTCTTTGTTTTTTCACCTTTCGATAAATGATAAAACGAACACCATCTTCACTATTTTCACCCTTAACAATATAGTGATTGGCCTTACAAACTTTAGAAACTATGGATAATCCAAGTCCAAATCGACCACCTTCCCCTTTTTCATAAGGCCTAAATAAAGATTGAATTCTATCTTCTGGCATTTTCGGACCATCATTACTAATACATAGCCAGTCTTCTCTTACTTCAATCTTAATATACGATTTCGCATAACGGAAGGCATTTTCCATAATGTTCTCAATTGCTACGCGCCATGCTTCGATCAAACCATCAAAGAAAACTTCCTCAACATCTGTGATCACTTGAATTTCCGGACGAATCACAGCCGCATTCAATACAACCTGCTCCACAACATCCTTCATATTTGTGACTACACCCTCGGCATCACTTGCCACTAAATATTCAACACGATTCATATATAACAAGGAATGTACTTTGTTCTCAAGCCGTTGTGCATTGTCCAAAATGACATCAACACTACTTTCAAGTGTTCCATAAGGATAGATTCCATCTTTAATAGATTCTGCATAGGATTTAATTGTCGCGATCGGCGTTTTTAAATCATGCGAAATATTATGAATCATATCTTCTTTGGCTTTATCCTGTTTCTTTAATTCATCATTCATCTTCACAATCGCAGTTGCCATTTCACCTATTTCATCATTTCGATTTAAATGAAGCTCAACTTCTTTACCATCCTTGATCTGTTCGATATAATTTCGAATTAAATTCAAAGGATGAATAATAGAGAATACCCACATTAGAATAATCAAGAATACGATCATAAACGCAATCACAATAACATACACTGTTGAATCAATTAATGAATCTCTAAATTGTGTCGCATATGTATCATCCATAAAACTTGCCAAAATAATATCATCATGACAATAGATCATACGATAATAATATTTTGAATTTGCGACTGTAATTGTTCCTTGTAAAACATTATTTGGCTTAGAATCCATTTCTTTCGATTGTTCTAATAAATACTCATACACCTTATGGTTGACCGGCTTTCGATTTGAATTCTGGTTTGAGATCACATTCATTTCATCATTTTGAATTAGACAATTTGTCTGAACACTATCACTCGCTAAGAAAGCATAAATGTCATCTAAACTATTGTTTTGTTTTGAATCCACTAAACCAACAATCGGGGTTTGTCGATTTAGAATCAACTCGTACATTTGTTTCGTAATGGTTCGATCAATATTATCACTGACGAACACAAAGAAAAACATGATAAAAAACATCAAAACCGTCAAAATAATCGAAAGAATTTGTCGTGTTAATGACATTTTTTGAAAATAAAAAGAAGGTCCCTTCATAAAAATATCACCTCATCACAATCATTTTACCATAAGAAAAAGAAAAGGGGATACATTTGTATCACCCTAAACGATATCCATATCCATAGATTGTATGAATATTTAGATTTGGAAGTTTTTTACGTAAACGACGCAAAGTATCATCTACAACTCGATCACTACCGAAATAGTTTTCATCCCAAACATTTTCTAAAATCTTATCACGAGAGAATGCGATTCCTTTATTTTTAATAAACATCATCAACAAATCAAATTCTTTTGTCGTTAATTCAATTTCCACATTATCCGCATAGATCTTTCTTTGTTCTTCATCCAATTCATAACCATCAATACTAATACGATTATTGTCATCACGATATGCACGCTTGATAATATTGTTAACTCTTAATACAAGTTCCTTTGGTGAAAATGGTTTTGTGATATAGTCATCACAACCTTTTTCTAAACCAATAATACGATCAAATTCTTTATCACGCGCAGACATAAAGATAACAGGCGTTTCTGGTCCTTGTAGACGAATTTCTTCAATCAAATCAAATCCAGATTTATCATCCAACATAATATCCAAGATCCACAAATGCACATCATCATCTACGACATGAGCACTCGCTTCTTCATATGTATAATATGAATGAACTTCATATCCTTCTTTACGTAAATATTGGGCAACTAAATTATTGATATCTTTTTCATCTTCAACAATGTTTATGACTCTTTTCATAGGGTCACCCTCTTTCTAAAAATTATTTGCTTCTAAAAAATCTGTAACACGCTTTACATATTCAGCACACAATTCATCTGTTTTAGCTTCTACCATGACACGAATCAATGGTTCGGTACCACTTGGACGAACTAAGATACGTCCTTCATCACCTAAATCTTGTGCTACTGAATCCACTACTTCTTGTAACTCTTTACTTTCTAAACATGCATTTTTATCTTTAACTGTTACATTTTTCAACAATTGAGGATAAATAAATAATCCTTCACTCAATTCTTGTAATGATTTACCAGTAGCCTTCATGATTTCTAAAATCTTTAAAGCCGTCATTAAACCATCACCAGTCACTTCATGTTCTAAGAAAATAATGTGTCCACTTTGTTCTCCACCAATATAGTAATCATTTTTCTGCATTTCTTCAAATACATACTTATCACCAACTGCTGTTTGAATATAGTCAATCTTATTCGCATCTAAAGCCTTGTATAAACCTAAATTAGCCATAACTGTAGTAACAACCATATTCTTATTTAAACGATTAACAGATTTCATGTAACGAGAACAAATGTATAGGATGTAATCTCCATCACACAATTCGCCATCTGAGTTAACCATGATCAAACGATCGGCATCCCCATCAAATGCCAAACCAATATCATAATCTCCTTCACGCATCATTCTTTGTAAAGCTTCAGGATGTGTGGATCCACACTTATTGTTGATATTGATACCATTTGGTGAATTGCTGATGGCCTCTACAGTAGCTCCTAATGAATCTAATGTTTCAACAGCTGTACTTGTGGCAGAACCATTAGCCAAGTCACAAAGAATCTTCATTCCTGATAAATCAACAGGAACACATTCTTTTAACCAACTCATATAGATTTCTAGTCCATCTTCCCATTCGAAATATTCTCCAATATGATCTCCTGTAACTAAATCTAAGTCTGTTAAACCATCCATATATTTTTCAACTTCAAGAAGTAATTCTTCTTCCATCTTTTCACCATTATGGTTAAAACATTTAATTCCATTATCATAATATGGATTGTGACTTGCACTCACCATAATTCCACAATCGAAACGTTCTTTACGAACTAAATATGAAATTGCTGGAGTTGGACAAACACCAAGTAAATAAACTTGTGCACCCATACTTGTAGCACCTGCTGCAAGACCTAATTCAAACATGTCTCCACTCAGTCTTGTATCTTTACCAATCAAGATTTTCGCATGTTTTTCTTTTCCATAATACCACCCTAAATATTGTCCAATCTTAATAGACATATCTAAAGTTAAACCTTCATTTGCTCTTCCACGAACCCCATCTGTTCCAAAATACTTACCCATTACTCTGAATCCTCCTTATCTGATGTGTTTTTCGCTAGTTTTACACTCGCATGTACCGTATCCGGTGACAACGAAACATTTACTCGATTTCCTTTGGCATCATAAGCTGCTAAAGTCGCATTTGCCTCAAAATCTTGAATCTGACCCGTACAGTCAATCAACGCTTTGACAATACGAATTGAATTCAATTGATTTTGACTTGCCGTAATCTTAACTGTCATTGTATCTAGAATAGGCGTTTCAAAATCACTTACCTTTTGATTTGTACCTACCAACAATTCCGGTTGAATTGTAAATGTCTTCGTTATTTTTTTCGATAGTGTAACATCAATCGTTGCAGGATCAACCACCGCTTCAATTTTCTCAGGTAAATTTTTTACCTTTAAATTAATAATATTCTCACCCTCAGAATATTTTTTCAAATCCGCAACAACTTGTACACTACCCTTTGAACGGAATACCTGAATACTTGTCGCATCTCCTGTTAAAGAAACATCCACAGTACTCGGTACACCTGCTACATCATATTGATCTGTATCTGCCAATACTTCTACAGTTACATTTCTTAGATCCACAGTAGTTCTTGTATCATTAAACAATTTTAAACTAATATCTTCATAATTGATCACAACACAAATCATAATGGATAAAACCAAAGAAATAATCACAGATCCTTTTTTATCAAACAATACACGATCTACTAACTTACTCACCTTTTGAAAGATTAGAGTCAATAAACCACGCAACTCATTAAACCATACGGAAGGGCCTTTTTTATTTGGAGATTCCATGTTGACTGCCCTCCTTTTTCTGTTCGATTAAATTCACAATTTCAATTGCTTTAACACGCTCATCCTTATTTATATCTTCTTCCTGCTTTTTTGCTCGCTTTGACATTGATTTAGCTTGATTCAACATAGGAACAAGAATCGAAGAAGGATTTTGATTTGAACTCTGTACTAACATATTTGTTAGGTAGCGCTGTAATCCTTCTGGTGGATATTGCGTTAATTGTCCATTAACCGCTACTGAAATATTACCTGTTTCTTCACTAACTATAATTGTTATTGAATCTGTAATTTCACTGATTCCTACAGCCGCTCTATGTCTAGCTCCATACTTACTTGGTAAATCCTTTGTGGTTGGAGGAAAATAAGCAGCTGCACATGCTATTTTATTCCCCTGAATAATTACAGCACCATCATGCATTGGCGTTCCATACTGAAATATAGTTCCTAATAATTCAGTTGAAACCTCAGAATCCATCACAATCCCTGTACGAATAAAATCGGACAAGCTCTGTGTTCTTTCAATAGAAATCAAAGCTCCCGTTTTTGATTTTGACATTTGTGAACAGGCTTCCACCAATTCATTGATCATTTGTTGAATTTGTGAAACGGAAACATCCACTGTTAAAATGGCCGTTGTTTTACCCACTTTTTCTAACATGCCACGAATTTCTGGTTGGAAAACAACTAAAATAACAACAACACCCCAGTTCAAAAACATTTCAATCAAATAGTTCAATGCGTTTAAGCCTAGCCATACAGCTAAAGCCTTGACTAAAACTATAATCAATACACCCTTCACAAGTTGAATTGTACGTGAATTATTACGAACAATTCTAAGTCCAGAATATATCAATCCCCATACTACTAAAATATCCAATAATAATCGAATTAGGAATGTAATATCAGATAAGGTATAACCCATCTAAAATACCCCCTTATTTTTTACATATTTTTTGAAATTAAATCACTTACAGAATCATACTCTACTTGCGCATGTGCTTTTACATCTTCATCTGCACAAGACATTACAGATCCATGAACACCAAACTCAATCAATGGAATATCATTATGTCCATCACCAATTGTATATACATCATCTTCATTAATATTGGCATACGCAATCAAGAAATCTAAACCCGTTGCTTTTGAAATACCTTTTGGTACAATATCAACGACAAAATTATTTGGGTATGCAACAACTTGTTCATAATACAAATCATTGATCTTGCCAGCAACTTCTAAAGCTGAATCCGTATCTTCCATAGATAAGACAATTTGTGCAAAATGGCTCATATCTAACAATTCTGCCTCTGTAACATCTGGCTTTAAATTTGGATAGCGATGATCCACAGCATCAGACTGTAAAACAATACGATGGCGATGAATACCATCATTTACAACATAACTAATTACGCTATCTAATTTTTTTATGTTGTGTAAAATATCTACGCAAACATCAAAATTTAAATAATTTGATAGTAAAACATTTCCGTTCTCATCAAAAACCATACCACCATTATTTGTGATCAAGTAATCACATGGTAAATTAAATAATTTAATTTGCGCATCAATTGATTCTTTAGAACGACCCGTAACGATTACGAATTTATTCCCCTTATTTTTCCATTCTTCAATCGATTTTAAATCTTCTGGCATTACATCCTGTGCATAACGCAATGTACCATCATAATCTGTAGCTAAAAGCTTCATATTTAGTTCCTCAACTTTTCTATTTACTATGATTTTATCACATAATTTTAATAACAAGCAATATTACTATCCGTCCTTGACTCACAACCTGCAATATAGACTCCATTTTCAAGTCGAACTATGATTTGTCCACGGCCAAACATAGCTAATTCTTCTTCAATTTCAATTTCATGACCCCGTTTTTTTAGTTCAGAAATTATATTCTCATCAAATCCAGGCTCTAAAATAAACTTCTTATTTTCTATCCACTGAAATCGTTTGGCATCCAAGGCCATCTGTGGATTTAAATGAAAATCAATCATGTTTGTGACAACTTGCATATGACCCTGAGGTTGCATATAACCTCCCATTACTCCAAATGGGCCTATCGGCTTATTATCTTTTGTCAAAAAACCAGGAATAATTGTATGATATGTCTTTTTATGTGGCATCAAATAATTCACATGAGTTGGATCTAAACTAAAGTCATACCCACGATTTTGTAAGGAAACTCCATCTACGACAATACCACTACCAAATCCCATATAATTCGACTGTATATAAGAAACCATATTACCATCTTTATCTGCCGTGCATAAATAAACTGTACCTGAGCCATGTGGTTTATCTTTACGAGGTGGTAGAGCCGTATGCTTAATTTGATTGGCTCTTTGTTTACCATAATCAACACTTATCAAATCACAAACAGGCATTTCCATACATTTTGGATCTGTCACATATTCTTTGGCATCCGCAAAAGCCATTTTTAAAGCTTCCATCTGTGTATGAATACAATCTACATCTCTAGTTTTAAATTGGAAATTATTTAAAATATTCAAAGCCATTAAAGCCACGATTCCCTGTCCATTTGGAGGTAATTCCCAAACTTGATAGCCATGATAATTCACATGAATTGGATCAACCCATTCAACCTTGTGATCTTCTAAATCTTTCTTACGCAAAAATCCACCAAATTTTCTTGATTCCTCATCTATACGACTTGCCAATTCTCCATAGTATAAAGCATCTGTATTTGTGTCGGCAATCTTTTCAAGTGCATCTGCAAGTTTTGGCATACAAATCATCTGCCCTGGCTCTGGTGTTTTTCCATCAAAAGTAAAAGTTTCATACCAGCCCTTAAACTCTTCACTATTTGGAATCGCATTTAATGCTTTTTTCCACATACGAGCAATCTCTGCACTTACCGGATATCCATTTCTTGCATAATCAATAGCGGGCTCTAATAATTTTTTAAATGGTAAAGAACCAAATCTTTCACTTAAAGCTTTCCATCCTTTTACAGCTCCAGGAACCGTTACCGGTATCCATCCTCGTTTTGGGATTTCATCTATTTGATCAGCTGAAATCGCATAAGGAGAATGGCCTGAACTATTCATTCCATACATCTTATCTTTCATCCACACAATCGCAAAGCCATCCGATCCTAAACCATTTGAACAAGGTTCTACAACGGTTAAACAAGCAGCTGTTGCGATAGCTGCATCTACGGCATTTCCACCTTGTAAAAGCATTCTCAAACCAGCTTGCGTAGCCAAATTATTTCCCGTGCAAACAACTCCATTTCGTGCAATCACATTCATTCTTTTGGATGCGAATGGATTTTTATAATAATCAATTTCCATATCTTTCTCACCGAAACCATTATACAAAAATTAGAGCAGACATTCCATCTGCTCTGATTTATTTAGAATATCTAAATCTGGATAGGGATAAATCAACCTTTAAAAGTCATAGGGATTTTTGCTTTTAGAAAGTGACAACCTTTAAATACTTCTAGGGTT
>QRFC01000515.1_pt1 | contig 38462 bp, 36 predicted proteins | sample 1861061 | NCBI WGS metagenome assembly QRFC01 (sample SAMN09711282, study PRJNA482702) | Human gut metagenome, whole genome shotgun sequencing project.
GCGCAGCAGGGCGACCGGGTTTTCAGGGCGCAGCCCTGAATGACTTTTGGTTACTTTTCTTCACAGAAAAGTAACGCCCCGCCGGCAGGCGTACAGATTGTCACCCTCCGGTGACTTATCCCCGCCGCCGGGCGATACCCATTCACTTCACAAATCCTCCGCCCGCAGGCGATGCCCGACCATCCCCGCAGCGGTGATAAAACCCCAACTAATCCAAGGAGGTGCTTTTTGATGGCACTGAGAAATATTGTGACCGAAAAAGAGGCGCGGCTGCGCAAGGTAAGCCGCCCGGTGGAAAAATTTGATGAGCGGCTGTGGACGCTGCTGGACGACATGGCCGATACCATGTACGAGGCCGACGGCGTGGGCATTGCCGGGGTACAGGTAGGCGTGCTGCGCCGGGTCTTTGTGGTGGATATCGGCGAGGGGCTGACGGAGTTCATCAATCCCACCATTACCGCCCAAAGCGGCGAGCAGGACGGCCTGGAGGGGTGTCTTTCTTCCCCCGGCGAGTACGGCCTGGTGGTGCGCCCGGAGAAGGTGACCATTGAGGCTTATGACCGGCACGGCAAGCCCTTTACGCTGGAGGCCGAGGGCTTTATGGCCCGGGCCATCTGCCACGAAAATGACCACCTGGACGGCCATATTTTTAAGGACATTACCCACCACATGCTTACCGATGAGGAGCTGCGGGAACTGGACGAGGAGTGAGAACCATGCGCATCGTATTTATGGGAACGCCGGATTTTGCGGTGCCCTGCCTGCAAAGGATCCTGGCGGACGGGCACGAGGTGCCCGCGGTCTTTACCCAGCCGGATAAGCCGGTGGGCCGCCACGCGGTGCTGACGCCGCCGCCGGTAAAGCAGCTGGCGCAGGAGCGGGGCATCCCGGTGTACCAGCCCACCAAAATGCGGGACGGCACCGTGGCCGCCCAGCTGAAGGAGCTGGCGCCGGACTGCCTGGTGGTGGTGGCCTACGGGCGCATCCTGCCGCAGGCGATACTGGATGTGCCGCCCAAGGGCTGTATCAATATTCACGGCTCCCTGCTGCCCAAATACCGGGGCGCCGCACCCATCCAGTGGAGCGTCATCAACGGGGAGAAGATCACCGGGGTGACCAGCATGTTTATGGATGCCGGCATGGATACCGGCGATATCATTGATACCATTACCACCCCCATAGGGGAAAATGAGACGGCGGGCGAGCTTTTTGACCGGCTGGCGCCGCTGGGCGCGGAGCTTTTGAGCCGCACGCTGCGCTCCATCGCTGATGGGACGGTACAGCGTGCCCCGCAGAACAACGCCGAGGCCACCATGGCCCCGATGCTGGAAAAGGCGATGGGAAAGCTGGACTTTACCCGCAGCGCCAAGGAACTGCACGATCAGATCCGCGGGATGAACCCCTGGCCGGGCTGCCACTGCGCAGCGGGCGGCAAGGCCCTGAAGATCCACGAGAGCCGCCTGGCCGAAGGCCATGGCAAGCCGGGCGAGCTGATCGCCCTGGACCCGGTGACGGTGGCCTGCGGTGAGGGCGCTTTGCGGCTTATCACCGTGCAGCCGGAGGGCAAGCCCCGCATGGCCGCGGCCGACTGGCTGCGGGGGGCGAGGCTGCAAAAAGGCGAGTGCTTGGCGTGAGCTTGCCTACCCGGCGGGGGGTACTTTTCTGTGATGAAAAGTGGTAAAAGATTTTTGGGGCGAGTTTGTGGCCGCCTAACGGCGGGGCGGAGATTTTGCAGGGTGCAAAGCCCGTACGGCTCGCCGCCGGGGCGTTCCTTTTACTCGTGTAAAAGGAACCAAAACACGCTTGGGGCTGTGCCCCAAGACCCCCTACCCGCTAAGCTGCGGCTGGATACGAACGATGCTTTGGCATCGTCCGTACGGCGCCGCAGATACGCTCTCAAGGTGCCTGCGGCGCATTTTATTTTGGACCCAGCAGCCAGCAGGGACCGAATTAAAATAAACACCTTATAAGCGTCGTCTAGCCCCAGATTCGGGAGGTCGTAGACCTTCCGGTCGGGGCGTACCGACGCGTTGGGTTTTTAGGGCGCAGCCCTAAATGACTTTTGCCTACTTTTCTTCAGAGAAAAGTAGGCCCTCGCCGGGTAGGCGTGCAGGCTGTCACCCTCCGGTGACTCCGCAACGCCGAAGGCAAGATGAAACCGGGCATAGTTTGTGTCGGCAATCCCTCCGGTTCGCTCCGCTCACCACCTCCCTTTACACAAGGAAGGCTATGGGATGGTGCGGCGCCGGCAGGCGCTAATGAAGCCTTAACCACAATTTACTTTTTCTTCATAATTTCGGAATCTCCGGGACAAAATATCCCGATAGAATAGAAGCTGAGATATTCTGTGCCTTTGGGCGCAGACGAAAACATAAGGAGGACTTCCACCATGCCGATGGGCTACTACTATGGCTACGATTACACCTGGTACCTGCTGGTGCTGCCGGCATTCCTGCTGGCGCTATGGGCGCAGTTCCGGGTAAAGGCCACCTATTCCAAATATTCCAAGGTGCGCAGCGTGCGGGGCCGCACGGCGGCGGAGGTCGCACGGCAGATCCTGAACGACCACGGGCTGAGCTATGTGCAGGTGGATCAGATAGGCGGGGAGCTGACCGATAACTACGACCCCCGCACCAATATCGTGCACCTTTCGCAAGGGGTGTATAGCAGCACCTCCATCGCGGCCATAGGGGTGGCGGCGCACGAATGCGGCCATGCCGTGCAGCACGCCGAGGAATACGGCCCGCTGAAGCTGCGCAGCGCCATTATCCCCATTACCAATATCGGGTCTTCCCTTTCCATTCCTATCTTTTTCATCGGGCTGCTGTTTAACTACACCCTGCTGATGAACATCGGCATTCTGCTGTTTGGGCTGGTGGCGCTGTTCCAGCTTATCACCCTGCCGGTGGAATTTAACGCGAGCCGCCGGGCGCTGGCCACCATAGAGGAGCGCGCCCTGCTGACCGAGGACGAGGCCCGGGGCGCCAAAAAGGTGCTTTCCGCCGCGGCGCTGACCTATGTGGCGGCGCTGGCTTCCACCCTGGCCCAATTGCTGCGGCTTATTATCATCAGCCGGGGCAACCGCCGGAACTGACGCCATGGCAGACGCAAGACTGACCGCCCTGCGGGGCCTCAATGAGGTCTTTGGGCAGGGGGGCTACTCCAACCTGGTGCTGGAGGGCCTGATGCGGAAAAACGAGCTTACCGGGCAGGAGCGGGCCTTCTGCACCGCGCTGTTCTATGGCGTGGTGGAGCGGCGCATCACACTGGACTGGGTGCTGGGGCGGTACTCCCGGCAGCCGGTGGAAAAGCTGTCCCCTGCCGTGCGGGATATCCTGCGGATGGCGGTGTACCAGCTGCTGTATATGCCCTCCATCCCGGAGCGTGCCGCCGTGAATGAGGCGGTGAAGGAAACCCGCGCAATGCGTGTTTCCTCCGCCAGCGGGTATGTAAATGGGGTGCTGCGGGCCTTCCTGCGGGACGGCAAAAAGCTCGCCCTGCCGCGTGAGCCGCTTGCCGCCCTTTCCGTTCAATACGCAGTGCCCAAGGCGCTGATCACGCTGTGGCGGCAAGGCTACGGCGAGGAAACGACCCGGGCCATTTTGGAGGGCTGCCAAAGCCCGGCGCCGCTTTTTATCCGGGTTAATTCCCAAAAGACCACCGCCGAAGCGCTGATGGAAAAGCTGGCGGAGGAAAATATCACCGCCGAAAAGACCCCCGTGGAAAACGCGCTGCGGCTGGAAGGCGCCGGGGATGTGACCCGGCTGGCAGCGTTCCGGGAGGGGCTGTTCCATGTGCAGGATCTTTCCAGCCAAAAATGCGCCGCCGCGCTGGATGTGCGGCCCGGCCACCGGGTGCTGGATGTCTGCTCGGCCCCGGGAGGAAAGACCTTTACCCTGGCGGAGCGGATGGAGGACACCGGCAGCCTGCTGGCGATGGACCTGTATCCCCATCGGCTGAAGCTGGTGGAGGACGGCGCGGCCCGTTTGGGGCTTCGCTGCATCCAAACAAAGGCGAACGACGCCCAAATTTACGATAAATCCTTGGGAGTATTTGACCGCATCCTGTGTGATGTGGTATGCTCCGGTTATGGGGTCATCCGGCGCAAGCCGGAGATCCGCTATAAGGACCCCGCAGATGGGGTGGCCCTGCCGCAGACGCAGCTGGCCATTCTTACAACCTCCGCCCGGTACCTAGCCCCCGGCGGGCGGCTGGTATACAGCACCTGCACCCTGAACCCCGCCGAGAATGAGGGCGTGGTGAATGCCTTTTTGCGGGAGCACCGGGAGCTTGCCCTGTGCGGGGAACCCGTGACCTGCCTGCCGGAACAAACCGGCGGGGATGGGTTTTTCTACGCGGTGCTGGAAAAGCGGCAGGGATAAAAACAAATTTACCGTGAAAGGAGCGGCCCCTATGGAAAAAACGGATATTTCCTCGATGACGCTGCCGCGGCTCACCGAATGGGTCACCGGCACACTGGGGGAGCCTACATTCCGCGCCGGACAAATTTACCGGTGGATCCACCAAAAACGGGTCGGCTCCTTTGCCGAAATGACCAATCTTTCCGCCGCGCTGCGGCAAAAGCTGGAGGAGAGCGCCTTTTTGACGGTGCTTACCACCCGGCGGCGGCTGGAAAGCAAGCTGGATGAAACCGTGAAGCTGCTTCTGGAGCTGCCTGACCAGAACTGCGTGGAAGCCGTTCTGATGCGGTACGAGCATGGGCTGAGCCTCTGCATTTCCACCCAGGTGGGCTGCCGTATGGGATGCAAGTTCTGCGCCTCCACGCTGGGAGGGCTGGTACGCAGCCTGACCCCGGCCGAGATGCTGGGAGAAGTCTATGAGGCGGAGCGGCAGGCGGGAGAGCCGATCTCCTCGCTGGTGCTGATGGGCATAGGCGAGCCGCTGGATAACTACCGCAATGTACTGGATTTTTTGACGATACTATCCTCGCCGGAGGGCAGAAACCTGAGCCTGCGGCATGTTTCGCTTTCCACCTGCGGCCTGTGCGACCGCATTGACGAGCTGGCGGAGCTGGGGCTGGGGCTGACCCTTTCCATCTCGCTGCACGCGGCCGATGATGAGACCCGCAGCGGCATTATGCCGGTGAATAAGCAATACAACATTGCCCGGCTGATGCAAAGCTGCAAAAATTATTTTGCCAAGACCGGCCGGCGCATCAGCTACGAATATGCCCTCATCGCCGGGGTGAATGACAGCCCGGCCCATGCCGAGGCGCTGGCGAGGCTGCTGGGCGGGCAAAACTGCCATGTGAATCTGATCCCGGTGAACCCCGTGGCGGAGCGCGGCACCAAACGACCCGATAAGGGGGCGGTACAGCGCTTCGCGGCCCGGCTGGGGGCGCTGGGGCTGAACGCTACGGTCCGGCGGGAGCTGGGCAGCGATATTGCCGCGGCCTGCGGCCAGCTGAGAAGGGCGGAGGCCGGGAAAGCTGGAGACGGTACGAAGTGACGAGGAATGAGCGCCGGGGAGCGGCCGCCTGGTGAGGGCCGCGAGACGGCGCAGAGGCTGCGGGGGTGCTGGGAGCGGCCCCCTGCAAGGGCCGGGCGGGGACAAAGCCCGGACAGACGGAAAACTTCCCGAGGAGGGGAAAAGAAAGATGCTGCATATCTACGGAGCGACAGACCGCGGAATGGTGCGGGAAACCAATGAGGATCGCTTTGCCGGGGAGGTATTTGACCAGGGAAGCGGCTATGCCGTCGTATGCGATGGCATGGGGGGCGAAGTTGGCGGCGGAATAGCGGCCGGCATTGCTGCCGAGGAGGTGCGCCGCATGATTGAAAGCAGCCTGCGGTCCCACATGGAGGAACGCAGCCTGCGGCTGCTGCTGGAAACGGCCATCGCCGGGGCCAACCGGGCGGTATACACCCGCAGCGGCCAAAGCGGCGGGGCCCTGACCGGCATGGGCAGTACCCTTTGCGCCGCCGTCATCAGTGATGGGGTGGCGCTGGTGGCCAATGTGGGCGACAGCCGCTGCTACCTGCTGCGGCAGGGGGAGCTGATCCAGGTGACCGAGGACCACACCGCGGTGGCGGTACTGCTGCGGCAGGGCCTGCTGAGCCCCGAGGAAGCCGCCCATCACCCGGACCGGCACGCCATTACCAGGGCCATAGGGGTGGAGCCGGAGGTCCAGCCGGACTACACCGTGATAGACCTGCTGCGGGGAGATGCCCTGCTGCTGTGCAGTGACGGATTGTATAATACCCTGCCGCCCGGGGAGCTGGCCGGCACCCTGCAGGAGATTCTGCAGGGTGGGGATATCCATACATTGATAGCGAAAGCCAATGCCGCCGGCGGACCGGATAACATCACCGCCGTACTGATCCACAACCGCTGAGAGGAGAACGAAACACATGGAAAATATACTGGGAACCAAGCTGGCAGACCGCTACCTCATAGAGGAGCTGGTGGGGGTAGGCGGCATGTGCAATGTCTACCGGGCCTTTGATGCCGAGGCGCTGCGGACCGTGGCGGTAAAAATGCTGCGGGATGAATATGCCGCCGATGAGGAGTACCTGCGGCGCTTCCGCAATGAGAGCCGGGCCATCAATGCCCTTTCTCACCCCAATATCGTCAAAATTTATGATGTGGTACTGGATGTGCCCAATCCCTACCTGGTGATGGAGTATGTCAGCGGCATCACCCTGAAGGAGTATATCGAGCGGAAGAAGCCCATCCCCGGCAAAACGGCCGCCAATATCGCCGGGCTGGTGCTGACCGCCCTGCAGTGTGCCCATGAAAACGGCATCGTCCACCGGGATGTCAAGCCGCAGAATATCATGGTGACCGAAAAGGGCGAGGTAAAGGTGATGGACTTCGGCATTGCCCGCTTTGCCATGAGCCAGAGCCGCACCATTGACGGCAACGCCATCGGTTCGGTCCACTATATCAGCCCAGAGCAGGCCCTGGGCGGCGCGGTGGATCAGCGCACCGATATCTACTCGGTGGGTGTTATCCTCTTTGAGATGCTGAGCGGCAGGCTGCCCTTTGACGGGGAGTCGCCCATCAGTGTGGCGCTGCAGCAGGTGGAGCAGAACCCCAAGGCGCTGCGGAGTCTGAATCCCAATGTGCCGGTGGGTCTGGAGCAGATCACCCTGCACGCCATGGCCAAGGACCCCGACTGCCGCTACCAGAGCTGCGGTGAGATGATAGCCGACCTGCGGAAGTGGCTGACGGACCCCAAGACAACCTTCCCGGCGTATACCGCCCGGGCGGCCAAGCCGGCGAAAAAGAGCGGCGAGGGTATTGGCATTATGCCCAAAAAGCAGGGCGTCATGGCCTCCCAGAAGGCCGCAAAAACTGGTGAAAATAACGAAAAGAAAAGGCTGCGCGACCGGCTGACCACCCCACTTTCCAAGCTGTTTGCGGTGACCTGCGGCGTAGTGGTGGCTTCCCTGCTCTTTGTGCTGGTGATGTTCCAGATCTACCAGCCCTTTAAGTCAGTGGAGGATATCCCCCTGCCCAACCTGGTCGGGGTGGACTACACCGCCGCCGCCTCCAACGGGGCCTACCCCGGCATCAAGATAAAGCTGGAGAGCGAGGACTACAACGCCGACTATGAGGAGGGGCAGATCTACCGACAGAGCCCCAACGCCGGCACCAGCGTGAAAAAAGGCAGCACGGTGCAGGTGTGGGTCAGCGCCGGCAACAAGATGGTGACCATCCCGACCTTTACCAACCAGGAGGCGACCGCTGTTTACGCCAAGCTGGTAAGCCTGGGGCTTAAATATTCCACTACCGATATTGCCAGCGACACCATAGCCGAAGGCAGCGTGGTGCGTACCAGCCCCGATGCCGGACAGAGCGTGGCCGCCGGCAGCACCGTGGTGGTGTATGTAAGCGTGGGCAGCAATAAGGAAAAGGTGCAGGTGCCGGAGGTACTGGGCTACCCCGAGGAGAGCGCCGTGCAGGTGCTGCGGGACGCGCAGTTTGATGTGACGGTGACCTACCAGCTGACCGACTACCAGTATGACGGGCTGGTGATCAACCAAACCCCGGCTTCCCCCAGCATGGTGCCCATTGGGAGCAAGATTACCCTGGTGGTGGGAACAGTGGATAACGCCAATGTGAACGGCGAGGCCACCGTGACGCTGCAGACCACACCGCCTGATCTGCCCGGCACCGTGAATGTGACCGCCGTACTGAACGGCGAGACCGTATACAGTGAGGTAATAGAGCCCCGCAACACCCGGCTCATCTCCATCCCGCTGCAGGGCAGCGGCACCTGCATGGCGGATGTGCTGATCGACGGCGAGGTGTATAAGAGCGCTTCGGTGGACTTTGCCACCGGGCAGTACTACTGGACGGCCGACTATTCTTCGGCCTTTGGTGAGTAAATGGAGGGGTTAATCGTGCGCTCGCTGGGCGGGTTTTATACCGTCATCAGCGAGGACGGAACAAAAACCGAATGCCGGGGACGGGGCATCTTCCGCAGGGACGCAACCACCCTGCTGGTGGGCGACCGATGCCGGTTTGAGCCGACCGAGCCAGGCTGCGGGAGCATTACCGCCATAGCACCGCGGAAAAATACCCTGCAGCGCCCGCCGGTGGCCAACCTAGACCGGCTGGCGATGGTGATCTCATTGGCGGACCCGGCCCCCAACGCACTGGTCATAGACCAGCTGACGGCGATTGCGGCCCGCAGGGACATCCCGGTGGTGATGATCTTTACCAAGCCTGACCTGGCCGACCCGACCCCCTGGGCGGAGATCTACCGCAGGGCGGGCTACCCCACCGCCGTGGTGAACAACCGCACCGGTGAGGGACTGGAGGCGGCGGCCGAGCTGCTGAAGGGCGGGATCACGGCCTTTTGCGGCAACAGCGGCGCCGGGAAAAGCAGCCTGATGAACGGGCTGTACCCGGAGCTCAACCTTGCCACCGGGGAGATCAGCAAAAAGCTGGGGCGGGGACGGCACACCACCCGCCATGTGGAGCTTTTCCCCGATGGGCACGGCGGCTGGCTGTGCGATACCCCGGGATTTTCGGCGCTGGAATTTGCGAAGGCGGAGCCGATGCCCGCCGCCGAGCTGGCGGAGTGCTTCCCCGAGATGGAGAAATACAAGGACCATTGCCGCTACACCGGGTGCAGCCACCGCACCGAGCAGGGCTGCGCCGTGCTGGAGGCGGTACGGGAGGGCGTAATCCCGGAGAGCCGGCACAGGAGCTATGCGGCGATCTATAACGAACTGAAAGAGCTGAAGGAATGGGAGCTGGCCAAAATGGGACGCTCCCAGGGAGGGACATGATATGCAGGAAAAGGACCTGCTGCAGAAGGCGATGCAGCAAAAGAACATGATGGTGCTGTACCGGGATGAGCTGGTGGCGCCGGAATATGCCGGGGTACCGGTGGCGGTGGAAAATGAGCTGGTGGTGCTGCAGCGGCAGACGAACTTTGTGCTGGACGGCTACTGCGCCCTGCGCACCGGGGATATTACCGAGGTGGAGCAGATGGACGATGTGCCGTTCCTGAAAAAGGTGATGGCCGGAGAGAAGCTGTACGACGCCGTAAAGGCGCCGGACTTTGCCTGCCGCGGCTGGCAGGAGCTGCTGGAGGGCATTATGGCCCAATACGGCGGCTGGGCCGCGGTGGAGTGCGAGGGCAACCCGGAGGAATCGCTGTACTTCCTGGGGCGGCTGATGAAGGTAGACAGCCGCTACCTGACCATGAAGCGGGTGGACGCGCTGGGCAACTGGCTTTCTGATCCGCTGGTGCTGCCGCTGGACGATGTGACACTAGTTTCCTTTGGCGACCGGTATTTGGAGATCTTCCGGAAATACTGCAAGTGAGGCGGCGCGGGGGAAAATCGGATGATGGCAAGGCAGACCGAAGCAAGGCTGTTGCCCGGCGGAGACGGGCTGTTGCCTTGGGAGGGCAACGCAGCCAGCGGCGATTTTCGCCAAGCCGCCGTATGCTGCCGCAAGGTAGGTATAATATTATAAAATATATACGAATAGTATATTCAGGGAGGAATGGACATGAAGAAGGTTACCAAGGAGCTGGGGCCGGGGTGGATCACGCTGGTGGAGAATGACGACTACGCACTGAGCCGTTTGATTTTCGGCGATGGACTGGAGGTGGACTGCGATGAGGAGGAGACCCCGCTGCTGAAGAAGGGGTTCCAGCAGATACAGGAATACTGGACCGGGCACCGGGTCATCTTTACGCTGCCGCTGGCACCCGGCGGGAGCGACTTTGAGCGGGAGGTGTGGGAGACGGTGATCCGCATTCCCTATGGGGAACACTTTACCACCCCGACGCTGCTGGCGGCGCTTTCCCTGGAGGACACCGAGGAGAACCGCGCGCGGGTCATCAAGGCGGTGGACGACTGCCCCATTCCGATCTTTATCCCGACGCACCGGGTGGGCGACCCCGAGACGGAGCATGACGAGGAGTATCATTACCCGGCCGGGGAGGATGTGAAGGGGGCTTTGATGGCGCTGGAGCATCCGCTGGACTGAAAATAGAGCCGGGCAGGAGGGCGGCCTGCGGCCGAACCAAAGCCCTGCAGAAACGAGAAAAGAGGCACCCACAGCGGATGCCTCTTTTTTGCGTGCTATTTTATTGGGGTAAGTGAAAATCAGACGCGGCGGGTCTTTTTGATGATGGGGACCAGCGCACCGACCACGATGGCGGCGAGGATGATCTCCAGGAGGCCCTGCAGGCCGACAAAGGCGATGATGAACGCAAAGACATTGGTGGTGCCCATCATAGCGGCGAAGCCCTGAAGATAGTCACTGGTGTAGAAGAAGATCGCCAGCGTGCCCATGAACATTGCCGTATGGCAGATGGTGGCCAGTGCACCGGTGATGGTGCCGCTCCACTTGCCGGTGAGGTGATCGAAGGCGCGATAGAGGTAGGCGGCGACCAGACCCAGCAGGATGCGGGGGATCACGCAGACGATAAAGGTGCCAGCGGGATTGATGCTGAATAGGGTGGTGCCGAAGGTGCTTAGGCCGAAGCACTGAAAGAAGCTGGTGAAGCCAAACACTGCACCCAGCACCATGCCGCCGACGGGACCGGTAAGCGCGGCGCCGAGGATGACGGGAATGTGCAGGAGGGTGATCTCCAGACCCATGGTTTTGATGTAGCCGAGGGGGGTGAAGGTCATCACCAGGATGATGGCGGTAAGAATGCCGAGTGTGGTAAGGGTACGGGTGCGGTTGGTGGAACTTGACATGATAATCCTCCTTGCTGCTATTCCTTTGCCGGGTACGGCGGCACACGGGACGCTTTATCATTGCGGCGGGTGGCGTTCCCTTTTGGGATACGCCCCGTGGCAAAAGCGTGACCGGCGGGGCCTGCGACGGATGTGGGATACAGCGCAAAATTTAAGGAAGCGACTCCGCTGCCGGTGCGGTAGGGGCGGCTTCCGCGACATATCATAACAGATGAGGGGGCAAAATGCAAGGGGCAAATGGGCGAAATGGGTGGGCTGCGCCCCTATCCCCTGCCCTGCACAAACCGTACCAAGAAAGGCAAAGCCCCCACCCAAAGCGGGAGGGGGCAAAATGCATGCTTCACTGCTGTTTGGGCGGGGCGTTGCGGCGGTAGATGGCCAAAAGGCCATCCAGCAGCAGATCCTGATCGAGGATGATGTTGGTGCGGCAATGCGGCACGATAGCCGGGGAAAGGCCGCCGCAGGCCACCACAGTGGGAACTTCGCCCAGTTCCTCTCGGTAGCGCTCAATAAGGCCATCCACCATACAGGCGGTGCCCAGCACCACACCGGAGAGCATACAATCCACCGTATTGCTACCGATGGTCTTGATCTTACCGGTACCGAGACCGATGGAGGGCAGCAGCGAGGCCGACCCTGAAAGCGCCTCCAGCGAGATCTTGACGCCAGGGAGGATAGCGCCGCCGATAAAGCTGCGGTCCTCGGTGACGACGGTGATTTTGGTAGCGGTGCCCAAATCGATGATGATGGCTGGCAGGGGGTATTTTTCCGCCGCGCCCACAGCAGTGCAGGCCAGATCCGCGCCCAGAGAAGCGGGTTCATCGATGCGGATATTGAGGCCGGTTTTGACGCCGGGGCCGACCACGATGGTGGGGATATGGCCATTGCCGAGGATGCGGACGGCATCGTGGAATACGGCGGTGAGCGCCGGTACGACCGAGGAGATGGCCGCGCCGGTAAGCTGGGCCGGATCGGACTGATGCAGGCGGAAGATCTGCGAGAGAAGGACGGCGTATTCCGTTTCGGTACGCAGGGGATCCGTCTTGGCGCGGGCGGTAAAGAGGGCATTTTTGCCCTCGTAGACGCCAAAGCAGATATTGGAGTTGCCGATATCGATGGTGAGGATCATAGGGTCAATCTCCTTTCAGCGGGGCAGCAGGGCACAAAGACGGTCGGCGGCGGGCTGCATAAAGTCGCCCTCAAACAGCTCGATGGTACCGGTATCCATCAGTGAGGCGAGCGCGGGCTGGATGGGCAGGCGGGCCAGCACCGGAATGTGGTGCTCCGCCGCGATGCTATCAAGGTGGCTTTCGCCGAAGATGGCATGCTGCTTTCCGCAATCAGGGCAGGTGTAGGTGCTCATATTCTCGATGAGGCCCAGAACCGGAACCTTCATCATCTCGGCCATTTTTACCGCTTTTTCCACGATCATGCCGACGAGCTGCTGCGGCGTGGTGACCACGATGATGCCATCCACGGGGAGGGACTGGAATACGGTGAGAGGGACATCGCCGGTGCCGGGGGGCATATCGACAAACATAAAATCGACATCCTTCCAGTACACATCGGTCCAGAACTGGCCCACCGCCCCGGCAATGACGGGGCCGCGCCAGACGACGGGATCGCTTTCCCGCTCGAGCAGCAGATTGATGGACATGACCTGGGTGCCGAAGCGGGAAACAGCAGGCAGCATAACATCGCCGAGGGTTTTGATCTTTTCCCGAAGGCCGAATGCCTGCGGGATGCTGGGGCCGGTGATATCGGCATCCAGGATGGCGGTGCGGTAGCCCAGCCGCTGCATACTGACGGCCAGCAGGCTGGTGACGAGGGATTTGCCGACGCCGCCCTTGCCGCTGACGACGCCGATGACCTTTTTGACGCTGCTCATTTCATTGAGTTTTTTGGAAAAATCCTGCTCGCTGCCGCAATCGTGGCCGCAGGTACTGCAATCGTGAGTACAGCCCATGGGGATGACCTCCTTTTGATTTTGGACAAAAAAATTTTGCCGGCAAAGCCGAAACCGACCATGGAAAGCGGGCGGGCCCGCGGGGCTGGGGCTTTGCTGCCGGGGAGAGTGGGTGCAGAAAGTGGGGCGCCCCGCAGGGGCGGCGGTGAAACCGCCGGGACGGGCGAAGCCCGTCAGGCCCGTTCCCGAAGGGAACGGGTCCCCTGCGGGGCGCCCTTCCGGCGGCTGTCACAGATTCTGTTCAGATATTAGTAAGCCTTACCCCAAATGATCATGTGCTTGGCGGGGCGGCCGCAGCAGACGCAGGTGGCACCGAGGTCTTCCTGCTCCAGCGGCATGCAGCGGCTGGTGACGCCGATCTCATCCTTCATCTTGAGCTCGCAAGCCAGCTCGCCGCACCACATGGTCTTATAAAAGCCGTTGGTGCCATCAGCGACCTTGTGCATCTCGGCCATATCGTGGGCAACATAGGTGTTGGCTTCGCGGTTGGCGAGGGCTTTGGTATAGAGGCTGTCGTGGATCTCCTGCAGCAGGCGGGTGATCTCGCTTTCGAGATTCTCCAGCTTGACAAAGGTCTTTTCACGGTTATCCCGGCGAACCAGCACGCACTGGCCGGCTTCGATATCCTTGGGGCCGATCTCCAGGCGAAGGGGTACGCCCTTCATCTCATACTGGGCGAACTTCCAGCCGGGGCTGTTCTCGGAAAGATCTATGTCTGCACGGAAGTTCTTTTTGAGGCGCTCACACAGGGCGGAAGCGGTCTCGGCAACGCCCTCCTTATGCTGGGCGATAGGGACGACCATGACCTGGATGGGAGCGACAGCGGGGGGCAGCACCAGGCCGTTATTATCACCGTGGGTCATAATAATGGCGCCGATGATGCGGGTAGACATACCCCAGCTGGTCTGGTGAGGATACTGCAGGGTATTGTTGCGGTCGGTGAACTGGATATCAAAGGCACGGGCAAAGCCGTCGCCGAAGTAGTGGGAGGTACCGCTTTGCAGGCTCTTACCGTCGTGCATCATGGCCTCGATGGTGTAGGTTTCTTCGGCGCCCGCAAATTTTTCCTTATCGGTCTTGACGCCCTTAACAACGGGGATGGCAAGATATTTCTCGCACATCTCTGCGTAGACATTCAGCATGCGCACGGTCTCAGCCTTGGCTTCCTCGGCGGTTTCGTGCATGGTGTGGCCCTCCTGCCACAGGAACTCGGCGCTGCGCAGGAAGGGGCGGGTGGTCTTTTCCCAGCGCATGACGCTGCACCACTGGTTATACAGCTTGGGCAGGTCACGGTAGCTGTGGATGATATGGGAATAGTGCTCGCAGAACAGCGTTTCGCTGGTGGGGCGCACGCACAGGCGCTCCTCCAGCTTTTCCTCGCCGCCCATGGTGACCCAGGCCACCTCCGGGGCGAAGCCTTCCACATGGTCCTTCTCTTTCTGCAGAAGGCTCTCCGGTATGAGCATAGGCATATAGACATTCTGGTGACCAGTCGCCTTGAACATGCCGTCAAGAATATGCTGGATATTTTCCCAAATGGCATAGCCGTAGGGGCGGATGATCATGCAGCCGCGGACGCTGCCGTAATCGACCAGCTCGGCCTTTTTAACGACATCGGTATACCACTGCGCAAAATCGTCCTCCATCGAGGTGATCTCGGCTACCATTTTCTTTTGATCTGCCATAGTATTTCTTTCTCCCTTTCAGTAGGATATATACCTTTATATTATACGGGTTTTTGCGTCATTTGCAAGGGATTGCGGGGATTTTGTGGGGAATTGGGAGGCGGGAGGCCAAAAGAAGCGGGCGGGGGGAGGTACGGCCCGGACACGGCAGAAGCTTGCGGAGGATGCCGGCAAAAAAACGCCGCGGGCATGGGCTTCAAAATTTATTTACAATATTTCACCTTTTCGTCACGGCATTTTTACCGACCTTAAAAAAACAGGTCAAGCATTGTTCACAATTTAACGGTATACTAGGAAGCAGTCAAGGGGCCAGGCACCCCACAGAAAGGCAGGTCAGTTCCATGACATATCCGAACGACAACTTTAATGACCGCAACTTTACCACCGGCAATACCGATCTTCCCACCGGGGAGTATCGCTATGATAAAGACAGCATCCATCAGGATGCCGCGTCCGGGCAGGCGCAGCAAACGGCTGCTTTGGGGTATCATCCCTCGGACGCAAACAAAAAATCCACAGGACGGGGCAAAAAGGGTACGGCGCTGCTGCTGGCAGGCTGCTTGGTGCTCTCGATGGTGGGCGGCGCAGGCGGCGCTGTGATCGCTGCCAAGAGCGGCCTGCTGGGCACCGGTTCCACCGTTCTGTATCAAGGGGTAGAGGTCCCTTCCACCAACGGTTCCACCGTCGGCGTCAGTTATTCCGGTGTGGTGCAGCAGGTGGAGGACAGCGTAGTGGCCATCACCACCGAAAGTGTGGCGACCAACTACTTCTTCCGGCAGTATGTCACCCAGGGCGCTGGCTCCGGCGTGGTGCTGACGGCGGATGGCTACATTGTGACCAACTACCATGTGATAAAAGGCGCACAGCAGATCACCGTGACTGCCAATGACGGCAGCACCTATGCCGCCACCCTGGTGGGTACCGATGAGGATAACGACATCGCGGTGCTGAAGGTGGACGCCAAAGACCTGACCCCGGCTATTCTGGGCGACAGTGACACCCTGAAGGTGGGCGACGCCGTGCTGGCCATCGGCAACCCGCTGGGTACCCTTTCCGGCACCGTCACCGATGGTATCATCAGTGCGCTGGAGCGCCAGGTAACGATAGACGGCAACAACATGACCCTGCTGCAAACCAGCGCGGCGGTCAACCCCGGTAATTCCGGCGGCGGTCTCTTTAATGCCAGCGGAGAGCTGATCGGCATTGTCAATGCCAAATCCACCAGCGATTCCAGCGGCAATGCCGTGGATAACATCGGCTTTGCCATTCCTATCAACAGCGTCAAGACCATCATCGAGGATCTCATCAGCCACGGCTATGTGACTGGTCAGATCGTGCTGGGTGTCAGCCTGGTGGATATCACCGATGAGCGCACCGCCCGCTACTACGGGCTGGACAGCACCGGCGTGTATATCCAAAGCGTGGAGTCCGGCTCCATAGCGGATAAAGGCGGCCTGCAGGCCGGCGACCGGCTGCTGAGCTTTGGCGGGGTGGAGGTTTCCACCGCAGATGAGCTGAAGGCAGCGCTGGCCAGCCACAGTGTAGGCGACCGGGTGGAGATCAAGGTCTCCCGCAATGGCCGGGAATACACCCACAGTGTGGTACTGACCGAATATGTACCCAGCAACGCCACCAATTAACTTGCCAACTTCTCCATACTCCTTTTCAATATCACAGCGAGGCCTCCCCCGTAAGCCGCGGGGGAGGCTTTGCATGCGGCAGAAAAAAGAAGAAACTATGGGCTTTGGGCTTTTCCTTTGGCGGAAAATGTGGTAAAATGACAGCAGAACACAAAACTGCCGCCGATGGCAGTAACTAACGGGAGGTTTGACCATGAGATTTTGCCCGAACTGCAACAGTGCCGTATATGATGACCGGGCGGAGCTTTGCCCAGAGTGCGGCAAGCCGATGAACCAAAATGTATGCCCCAGCTGCGGCCGGCGGCTACAGCCCGGCCAGAAATGTCCCCACTGCAGCGACTGCCGCGCCCACGGCGAACGCTATACCGTGCGAAACCAAAGTCCCGAACAGACTGTCAGCGGCGGGCTGAGTATGTGGGCCTATATGGGGCTTATTCTGCTGGCGATGGTGCCGGTCATTGGGCTTATATTTATGATAGTGTGGGCGTGCGGCGTGAGCAGCAACCCCCAGCTGGCCCGCTTTGCCCGCGGCATGCTGCTGGCCAAGGCCGTGCTGTTCCTCATCTGGATCATCTTCTTTTCTGTGATGATGGCTGCCATGCAGCCGCTGCTGAATGAGCTGGAGGACTGGCTGAGCTACTACGGCGATGAATACGGCTACTATGATAACTTTGATGATTCCTACAATTACAATTTTGGCGATGACTATAATGCTGGTGATAACGGCGATCTCTTTGGCGATGACTGGCCCGATTTTTACGGGGAGGAGGCCCCGGCTGCCAATGCCGCGTAAATCATAAAGCAAAAGCCCCCTCCGGGTGTACCGGAGGGGGCTTTTTTATGTGGGATCACTTTTTGAGGGTCTCGCGGCTGCCCTTCCTGGCAGCGGCTGCTACCAGCCCGCCCAGTGCTACGATAGCCAGAAAGTTGGGAATAACCATCAGCTGGTTAAACATATCGGAAAGCTCCCAAGCTAGGTCATTGGATACGCAGGAGCCGAGGAAGATGAGCGCCACAGCGATGATGGAATAGACCGGGACGGCCTTTTTGCCAAAGAGGTATTCCACATTGATACGGCCGAAGAAGTTCCAGCCCAGGATGGTGGAGAAAGCGAAGAACATGAGGCAGATGGCAACAAACAGGCTGCCGGCGGTATTGCCCATGATGCTGGAGAAGGCGATCTGCGCCATGTTGGTCTTGCTGACACCTTCGGCGGTGCCGGAGGCAAGGATCCCGTTGCCGGCATACAGGGTGGAGATAACGACCAGAGCGGTCATGGTGAGGACGACAAAGGTATCAATGAAAACGCCGATCATGGCCACAACGCCCTGCTCGTGCGGGCAGCTTACCTTAGCCATAGCGTGGGCGTGGGGAGTGGAGCCCATACCGGCCTCATTGCTGAACAGACCGCGCTTGACGCCCTGGCTGATGGCCTGCTTGAGCGCATAGCCAAAGCTGCCGCCGATAATGGCCTGCGGCTCGAACGCATAGCGGAAGATCATACCGAAGGTTTCGGGGACAAAGCGGATTCGGGCAATCAGCACCGCCAGGCCGCCGATGAGGTACAAGCACGCCATCACGGGAACGATCTTTTCCGCCCATGCGGCAACACGGTGGCTGCCGCCCAAAAATACATAGGCGGAAAGAGCAGCCACAACAATACCGATGACCCAGGTGGGAACGCCGGTGGCATTGGAGAGCGCCTCACCGATGGAATTGGACTGCACCATGCTGCCGATGAAGCCCAGCGCAAGGATGATGGCTACGGCGAAGAAGCCGGCCAGGAACTTGCCGAAGCCACCCTTAAAGGCACGCTTGATGTAATAAACCGGGCCGCCGTGGACGCTGCCGTCCGCATTGACTACACGGGTCTCCTGCGCCAGCACCGCTTCCGCATAGATGGTAGCCATGCCGAAGAAAGCGATGATCCACATCCAGAAGATGGCGCCGGGACCGCCGATGAGGATAGCGCCGCAGGCGCCTACGATATTACCGGTACCTACCTGCGCGGCAATGGCCGTGGCCAGCGCCTGGAAGGAGGAAAAGCCGCCCTGCTGCTTTCCGCCATGGAGATTGATGTTGCCGAATACCCGGCGCATACCCTCGCCAAAGCAGCGCACCTGCACAAAGCGGGTACGGATGGAGAAATAAAGGCCCGCGCCCACCAGCAGGATGATGAGGATATAATCCGAGAGATAGCCGTTGATTTTTTGTACGATGTTGAGCAATGCTGCTTCCATTTGTTTCACTCCTGATTAAAATATTGCAGTGAAAAAAGGATAATAAAAAGGCTGCCCGTCTTTTTTAAGCGGCAGCCTCTGAAGAATAGCGAGCGATCAAACAAAAGATGCTTTGATGACCGCTCTGTCCTTTTGCCTGAGAGATTCGGCGGAAAAACCGCCTTGCACCTTCGGCACTCAACTCAATGAGATTCTCCAGAGCCCCCTCCATATTCAGTCTCTTACGATTCTGAATGTTTCCGCGGGGTCGCTATCGTTATTCACTTGATGTTATTCTACACCATTTTGCAGCTTTGTCAAGAGAAAAATGCAAAATGCGTTATTCTTCCGTGCGGATGCACCGCACCGTTACTCGGGCACGGCCATCGTAGGTGCAGGTAAACAGGGTAAGATCCCACTCCCCAGCCCGCATTTCCTCCACGGCGGTCTCCGGCAGGGTCTCCACCCGGTCCACCGTATAGCAGTAGGTCTGCCCGGCTGCATCGGTAAATAGGACGGCATCTCCGGGACGCAGGGTGTGCAGCGCGGCAAAGTGCCGCCGGTAATTGTGCGCCGCTATGATGATATCATCCCCGGCCAGGGTACCGGCATAGCGGCAGGGTGCCTGGCGCAGAAAATCCATCTCCCATTCGGCCCCCACCGGCAGCTCCAGCGCCAGGGTAGGTAGAGAAAGGATGCCCAGATACTCCTCCCCCTCCAAAGAGACCGTCAGCTCTCCGGCGGGCAGGGTAGGCATCGACGCTGGAGACTGTCCGATGCTATGTGCCACGGCAGGCAAAATCCTTTGGGTGGCCGCCGCGGCACGGCGTTCCTCCCGCAGATTAAACCCCAATAGGAATGCGGCGGCCAAAATGCACAGGCCGCCCAAAATGATGCAGAACCGGCCGATACGCTCTCGTGTCATGTCGGTTTCCTCCGGCGGCGCAGGCGGCAGCCCACCGCCACCAGCAGCACCCCTATGGCTGCCAGCAGCGTGATAGGCCATTGCAGCAGGCCGGTCTGCGGCAGCTTATCCCCTGGGGTGGGGGCTGGGTTGTCCGGTATGATGATGACCGGCGGTTCGGGGGTACCGGAGCGCTCCAGCTTGGGCTCTACCGTTGCAGCGTACTGCCACCCGCCGCCTGCCTGTTGGGCCGGCAGCTCCAGCAGCACCGGGGTGGTGGTATAGGTGCAGCCGCCCTTTTGGTAGGGAGCCGCGCACAACAGATACAACCCGGTGGGCAGCCCCTCTAATGCAGCTTTGCCATCAGCCGCGGTGGTAAGCTGCTTTTCTGGGGAAATGCTTTGCTGCTCCACCCATTGGTCCAGCAGCCCGGCCGCCTGCCGCCAGTCGGCGGCATCCCGCAGGTTCCCCAGCACAATACCGCTATCCTCATAGGCCGGCAGCAGGGTGTGCTCTCCCTGCGGAGAAAGCGCCGCCACCCGGTACAGCGAAAAGCCCATGCCGCTTACTGGCTTATTCTCATAGTGACAGTCAATGGTCAACGCGCACAGCGCGTCAGGATCGGCTGTCTGTGCTATCGCGGGGAGACACAGCAGTATGATCAGGATCAGGGCCAGAACGGCTCTGAGACGCTTTTTCATCAGTTCTCCCCCTTTCTATCACATTGCCCTCTTCGGGCCCGGTTTTCTTTTTCTTGCGGCGCAGCAGCGCCAGGATGAGCAAAATAAGCAGGAACAGCAGCAGCGCGCCGATCAGCAGCTTGCCCTTCCAGCCCAAGCTGTGTACTACCTGCTGGGTCACGGTCACTTCCACCGTTTCCTCCACGGTCTCCAGCGGGATGCGGTGCCCGCGCACCAGCAGCCGGTGGGTATTTACGCCGTAGGGCGTACAGGTCACCAGGGTAACAAGGTCCTCCCCTTCCACCGGGTACAGGTCCTTTACCTCATCCGGCTCCACCACCAGGATCTGATCCACCTCATAGAGGAGCTGCTCCCCCAAAATGCGCAGGGAAAAATGGTCGCCCAGCTGCATTTGGTCCAGATCGGAGAAAAGCAGCGCCGAGGGCAGCCCCCGGTGGCCGGAAAACACCGCGTGGGTGCCCTCTCCGCCCACCGGCAGGGAGGTACCGCCTAGATGCCCGATGCCATGCTGGAGGACCTCCTCCGTGGTGCCGTGGTAGATGGGCAGCCGCACGCTGATGCGCGGGATCTCGATGTAGCCCATAATGCCGCTGCCATCGGGATCCAGCAGGCCCCAGTAGGGGTCCCCCGCGGGCAGCTGCCGCCCGGTAAAGGCATCCCGGAAGGTGGGACTGAGGTTTTTATTGTATTCCTGCGCCGCTTCCCACAGCGCGGAGTGATTCTCCGGGGCAAGGGTCGTGGTGCTTTGGGTGTAGTGGGAGATCAGCTGGTTCTGCCGGTGCTGGTTCCACAGGTCGCTGGCCACCGGGTAAAATAGAATCCCCAGCCCCAGCAGAAAAATGAGGATGGCCAGCACGGTGCCCAGCCGGTTTTGTCTTTTTTGTTTGGCTTGTTTTGTTGTCACGAATGGTACTCCTTTGGCAGTAATGCAGCAGGGAAAAAACCGCAAACCGTTGCAGCGGGCTTGCGGCCTTTTCCTTGCCGCCCATCCCGCCGGGGAGAGAAAGAGGAAAAACCCGGCGGGACGGCTAGAAAATGAGGAGGATGGCAAATTACAGGGTGGTCTTATTCTGCTCCTGCTCGTCCTCACGGCGACGGCGGGCAAACAGGAAGAACCACAGCGCCGCACCCATGCACAGCAGGCCGATCACCGTGAACATCACGGTGCCGACACCGCCGGTGGTGGGCAGTACGGGGGAGGAGCTGTTCATGAGATCCACTTCATAGCGATTCGATTCGACAACTCTTTCTCCGCGCTGAACCAATGCGCGGTCCGCATCTTTTAGGCTGCTGAAGCTGCATCCCTTTGCAAGGGTTTTGACCAAACTTTCATTGGCATCCCGATCCGCAGTCAGTTCCAGCTTAAAGCCTCCCTGGGGAGCATAGTAGCCGGAGGGAGTCTTGGTTTCTTTGACATAATAGGCACCGACATCCAGGCCGCGGATAGAAAGAATATTCTTATCATCGCCCATATTGGCGTCCATCTGCGTCACGGTATTTGCCTCGCCCTCCAGCGCGGGGCGGTAATAGGCTTCGGTGCCCCCGGCGGCCTCCACCATTATCATATTGATGGCCTGGGTCATCGCTTCATTGGCATACAGGGTAAAGCCTGCGCCGGAAAGGGCCTGATGACCGGAATCTGGATCTTGGGCGTTATTCAGCTCATTGGATTTTTTGAAAAGGGTAAAGTTGTAATTATATACAGTCGCTGTGGAGCTGGCCGTAGTCTTGGTGTTATCCGGCTCCATAGAAAATTTATAGTTCAGCTTGGCGGTGGCGGTGGCTTCGGATTCAGCGACTGCCTCCGGGGCAACGGTGGCCTTGAAGTGGAGATAAATCAGCCCTCTGCCGGTGGCACTACGGATCTTGCTGTAATTCAGCTCAACGGTCAAATTACCGTCGGCACCTACGGTAGTCCCTTTAATAGCACCCTCTACGGCGTCGCTACCCGCATTGGGCAGGGTGGTTGCTTTCATGCTGTCCGCTACATAGTTCAGTCCGGCCAGCTGGCAATTTGCAGTCAATTTGGTGATGTTGAAGGTGTTATCGGTGTAGGCCGGAGTGGAAACCTCCATATAGAAATCCATCGTTTCGCCAACCCGGCCACCGGCGGTTTCCTTCCGTTCATCTATACCGCGGCTGTCATCATTTACCCGTACATTGATAGCTGGACCTTCCTCGTGCTTAAATACAGCGGTCAGGTCATCGGCGAGCTCACTGCCGGCGGCATACACCTTTACATTCCCGTTCTTCACCTGCACAAACACGGTAACAGGCATATAGGTCCGGTTGTTCTGTTCGGTGGTGGAAACCAGCAGCAGATAATAGCCGGGCTCCAAGGTCATCTGAACCTTGTTGTCGGTACCGGCAACCATTTCCACCGGGTCGGATGGCAATGTAATAGTAACGCCAGCTAATGAGTGACCATCCATCAGGACATAGTTAGCTATCATGGCGGTCAAGCCTTCCTTGGTGGTATTCTTCAATACATCCTCCGGCAGCTTTTTGGGCTGCTGAAGTTGCAAAAAGGCTATAAATCCATCGTGAAATATGTATTTGTTGTAGTTTTCGTCATACCACCCCAGCTTGTACGCCTTCACGGTATCGCCCTGGGCGACATTGGTAAAGGTGATCGTGCGGGAATAGTTTGGCTCCTCCGCCGCGGCGGGGACCGCCATGGCCAGCAGCATGGCCAGCGCCAGCAGCAGCGTCAGGCACTTTTTCATTGTCTTTTTCATGTTACTTTCACTCCTTTGGTATCATTGTTATCCACAGCGGCTTCCCCTTGGCAGGGGGCGCGCTTATTTCACTTTCTTTCGGCCTGGCAGCAGTACCGCTACGGCCATCAGGGCCGCGCCCGCCAGTGTAAAGGGCACCGTTCCGGCGCCGCCGGTGCTGGGCAGGATATGCAGCTCCTTCAGCTCCAGGGTCAGCAGATAGGTGTATTCCTCCCCCTCGCACTGTTCCAGCTGCCATGCGGTATTCGCTGTATCCAAATAGGTCAGCGTGCCGTATTCGGCCTTTAGGTTGGGGGCGCTGTCCTCCGGCACATAGCCCGTGGGGGTGCCCGCCAGCCGGATGATATAATCCCCGGCAGGCATCTGCTCCAGCAGGGCCGCGCCGGCTTCATTGGTTTTATACAGCATCGGGCTGCCATTATCCCGCGTCACCCGCAGCACCGCCCCGGGGAGTTCCTCTCCCAGTGGGCCCAGCACTTTCAGCTTCAGCCGCAGCCGGGAGGTATTCTTCATCTCGGTAACGGTGGTGCCGCCCGGTGTAGAAATGGTCGCCTTCCCCGCCGCGATCTTCACCGTCCAGGTGAGCTCCGCCGCAGTGTAGCCCACAGGGGCGGTGGTCTCCCGCAGGTAATAGGTGCCGGCCGGCCACTTATCCTCAAACTGCACATCGCCGTTTTCATCGGAGGTGGCTGTTGCCAGCCGCTTGGTACATTCCGCATCGGCATACAGGGTAAATTCCGCGCCCTTTAATGGGTAGCCCTTTTCATCCACCTTTTCAAAGGTGATCTCGCCCCGGATGCCCTCATTATTGACCACCAGCAGAGCCTCCCGCGCAAAGCATTGCGTTCCATCGGCCTTCTGCCACCAGTGCTCCTCCCGGTATTCCTTATCCTCGGCCTGCCGGTACAGGGCCTTGGCATAGGTCACCAGGTAATCCGCGAAGCCATCCTCGGCCACACCGGGGTCACGGTAGGTGTCCCCTATTTCGATTTCCCGCAGCGTGTAATCAGCCACCGTGCCATCCGTAAAAAGCGGCAGATTTTCCCAGGTGTATTGCCATTCGTTTTCCTCGTTCAGCTCCACGGTATAGGCATCACCCGGCAGCGGCGCGCCATCGCGCCACAGCTCCACCGTCACAGGCAGCTTATCCCCCGTGGCGGGCCAACTGCTGCGGGCCGTCACACTGATGAGCATTCTGGGTACATTTAGGATGACCACATTGTCGGCATCGGCATTCTGCAGCCAGCTGCCGGTCGAGGGTGTTATCCCTTCCGGCAGCGCTTTTGCCTCCGCATGGTAACTGATATTCCCTCCAGTATTTTGGGCGACCGTCACCTGCACAGTACCGGGGCCAAAGTACCCCGTCGGCAGTACTTCGGTCAGAGTGTAGGTCCCTTCCTCCAGCCGGATGGTAAAAAAACCGCTGGCATCGGCAATGATCTTGCAGTCGGTGATCTGCTCGGTATAGCCCTCCTCCTGCACCACGCTGTAAAGGGTGGTGTTCGGCTTGCGGTACAAGGCCACTTCTGCGCCGCCCGGCCGGGACAACTTATACTCTACCTTTGCCAGCCCGTTGCCGGTAATGGAATCCTGCGTTTTTACCGTCAGGGTACCTATCCCCACATATATGTTCTGCAAAGCCACGGTCTGCACCGCAGTGTTCGGCACATCGTTGCCGTAGGCCACCGCCGTAATAGTAATGCCGCTTTCCTCCGGGTAGTCCTGATATCCCCCCGAAAGTCCCTGCGGGTGATTGCGGATGAGATAGCGGTTGTTCACCCGCCATTTGTCACCCTGCAGCGTATGGCCGGTTTCTTTTATCGTGTAGTCCCGCCGCTGCTGGGCCGGGACTTCCCAGATGTAGGTATCGGCTTCGGCATCATAGCGGGTATAACCCAGCTTGCCCTGTTCCGTTACCGCCTTCGCAGGCTGCGGCACCAGGGTAAAATCGGTCACGCTGCTGCCGTTTTCGGTGTGGGAGACAGTAATGAGGAACTTATCCCGTACCTGTTTTATCGCCTCAGCATCCCCCGCAAAGGTCTTTGTCACAAAAAAGCGGGTGCGCTTGGCCACCAGCACACCATCGATATGCCAGCCATCGGAATGCTCAAACTTGACCATGTTCCAGCGGATCTGGAAGTAATCCGAATTGAGCATCTCCGCGGGGATCTCCACTCCGTCCACCTTCATGGTAATGGTATCGCTGTGGGCCCGCAGGTAGGCAAAGATCGTTTCCTCATTGGGGAGATCCTCCAGCCTACCGCCCTGCACCGGGTTATTCACCATGTTGCGGATCGTGTCATCCACCGCGTAGGCATTGTCGCCATTGGTTGCCCGCGCTACCAGCGGCTTTACCACACCCTCCGCATTTTTATTGGAGTACTCCGCCGGGATATTGTCCGCCCCCAGCATCCGGGTGGTATATAGGGCGGGCGTATAGTCTTTTTGGTCCTCCCATTGCACACCGTCATCCACCGAGCCCCTGATCTCTCCATTGAGATGCAGGAAAAAATGTGTGGTAATTGGGCGTTTCAGCTTATCCTCGCCGCTCCATTTTGCCCGCAGCGTCACTTCGCCATCACTGCCGGTATAGTGCTGCAGGTCTGCGGCAGTCAGCTTTGTACCGGGCTGCAGCAGCACCTCTTCCGTTATATTGGCCACCCGCCAACCTAAAAAGGAATAAAACAGTGAGCGGTTATTGGCTTTTTCGCCGGTCAGCTTTACCTCTATCCGGTCAATATCGGGCGCCAACAAGGTATAGGGCCCATCGCCCGGCTCCACCGCCAGAGTGATCCTGCCTTTTACCGTCGCGGTCTGCTGGGGCGCCTGCACCGAAGGCTCAAACTGGCCAATCTTGTGCTGCCAGCCGTCCGGCTCGGCCTCATATTTTATTACCAGGGTATCGGTATGCGGGTAGAAAACCACCGGCTGGCTGATTTCCCCGATGGTATAGGTCACACTGGTTTCGGTCTGCTTGGTCGGCTCCAGCTCCAGATGCGTTCCGGTCAGGCCATCCATGGCGTCCCAGGCCATACTGGACACGGTATTTAGGGTAATGCTCACATTCTCCCCATGGAAAGCGATCTTCGGCGCGGGCGGCTCCTGGTACACCCTGTTCAGGTCGTCCTCCACCGTCACTGTGTAGAACATATTCTCCGCCAGCAGCGTTTCGTCGCTCAGTTCTTTTTTATCAAGGAAATAGCTTTCGGCACCTTCTTCATTCGCGGGCAGGTAGTACAGCCGGATCTCGGTCCGGTGGCTCAGCGGAATCTGCCAGCCGCCGTCCTCACTCTTTATGGGAGCGGCATCTGCCCACATTTTGTTGGGGTCATAGCTATCGGTGTGCGGGAAGAACCGCTCCCCGTGATAATTCGCCGCCTTAAAGCCATAGACGCTATATACTTCCTCCAGCTCCGCCGCCGTTATATAGTAGCGGAGCTTTCCGCTGCCATCGGCATATTGCGCGGCGGTTTGCACCGTGGTCACCGGGTACCAGATGCCATCCCGTGCCGCATAGCATTCCACCGTGGCGGCCGCCGCACGGGCCTTGTCTTCAGCGGGCTGCGCTTCGGCCGGCTGCTCATCCGTCTCTTCCTCTTTTGTCATGGAGTCTTCCGGTTCGGGCAGGGCCTCCTCCGGAGCAGGAACCAAAGCCGGTTCTTCCTCCGCCGGGGCGGCATCCGCCACCGTGTAAAGGCCCGTTGGCAGCATGGTAAACAGCAGCGCCAGCACCACCAATAGCACCGAGAACCTGCGGGCCCGGTGCCGGCGATGTTCCTTTCCGCTGCTGATTTTGGTATGCATTATTTATCCTTTCTGTTCTAATTTTTGTAAATATAAAAGCTGACTGCGTTCTTTTACTCAAGAATGCAGTCAGCCGGTCATGCGGTTTCCCGTTTAGACGCTTTACTTTGCGTCCCTGCCTTTCAGCAGGTTTGCCAAGGGTTATTCAATTTATGGGAATCGTTCCTATTTCCTTAGCGTTATCTTAACATCAACTCACAAAGAATTCAAGAGAATTTTTCATCAAAATCTCATTTTTCATTATTTTTGTTCAATTATTGCATTTTATTTGCTGGCGCTCATCTTACAATTGTGTGTTTTTCCTATATTCTCGCCTTTTTCTCCTTCAGATATTGTAAAAAGGAAATAATATCCTTGCAAAAAAAGCCCGCGCTCCCCGCATCCTCCTCCACAGCAAAAAAGCCGCAAGCAAACCTTCCTCCCCGCAAGGAAGGGGTTGTGTGAAGGGGGAACCTTTGCGGGGGCCCCCTTCGCGTCAAATCAGGGCAGCGGCTCTCGCCTTTTAGAAAAGCCCGCGCTCCCCGCATCCTCCTCCATAGCAAAAAAGCCTTGCATTGCAAGGCTTTTTTGTGGTGGAGGAGGATGGATTCGAACCATCGAAGTCAGTGACAACAGATTTACAGTCTGCCCCCTTTGGCCGCTCGGGAACTCCTCCATATTCAGTTATGTCATGCGGTGGTGGAGCTGGTGGACGGATTCGAACCCCCGACCTGCTGATTACAAATCAGCTGCTCTACCGGCTGAGCTACACCAGCGTATCCGCTGCGACTATATTACTATACCATTCACCCTGGGCAAAGTCAAGCCCCAAAATACAGTTTTTTGCGGCAAAACAAAGCGGCAGCCGGCCCACTGGTCAGGGGGCTGCCGTCTATTCGCCTTCTGGCCGTTCTCAGCTGTCGATGTGCTCCTCCAGATAATGGGCCAGCTCGCCAACAGTGTGGATCTTCTCAATGTCCTCATCGGGGATCTCGATATCGAACTCGTCCTCCAGGGTCATCACCAGGTCCACTACATCCAGCGAATCTGCGCCTAGGTCATTGACGATATCGGTATTCTCATTCACTTCGTCCGCCTCAATATCAAGCTGTTCGCACAGCAGTTCAATCAGTTTCTCCAGTACCATATTTGCCTCCTGAAAAAGTATATACATATTTTTTACGGTAAATTTTACAGTGACTATATGATAGCGTGTTTTTGGGGGGTTGGCAAGATTTTTTCTTCGGCAAATGGCACAAATATTCTGTGAATACCTTGTGATAACCGCACCAGTCCGTCAAAAAGCTCTCCTAAAATCCTCCCCTCCACTCCTTTCTCCCCGTTGCGCCGCCCCACGCGGCCTGTTATAATAGAAAAAAGTAAGGGGATATCCTCCCCGCTTTTTGCCGAAAGGATTGATACGCCATGAAAATGAAAGAGATCCTCACCCTGCTGGGGGGCCGCCTGCTGTGCGGCGCGCCGCAGGACGACCACGAATTTACCAGCGCCTTCGCCAGCGATATGATGAGCGATGTGCTGGCCTATGGCCAGGGCCAGTCCCTGCTGCTCACCGGGCTGCTCAACCAGCAGGTCATCCGCACCGCGGAAATGCTGGATATGCACTGCATCATCTTTGTCCGGGGCAAAACCCCCGCCGAGGAGGTCCTCACCCTGGCGCGGGAAAAAGGCATCGCCGTCATCAGCACCCAGCGCGGCATGTTCACCGCCAGCGGCCTGCTGTATGGCGCCGGCCTGCGCGGCGTATAAAGGGGCCCGCCATGACACTGCAATATCATTACATCGTCCCCGGCGATGACTTTGTCCATGCTGGGGAAGCCAGCGGCCACCTCAAGGGCGTGCTGCGCCAGCTGGGCTACCCCGGCGATGCCATCCGCCGGGTCGCCGTCTCGATGTACGAGGGCGAAATCAATATGGTCATCCACGCCAATGGCGGCGAGATCGATGCCGAGATCGATGATCACGGCATCACCATTGTCCTGCGGGATCAGGGTCCCGGCATCCCCGATGTGGAAAAGGCCATGCAGGAGGGCTGGAGCACCGCCAGCGATGAGATCCGGGCCCAGGGCTTCGGCGCCGGTATGGGCCTGCCCAATATGAAAAAATACACCGACAATATGCAGATCGACACCGTCCTGGGGGTCGGCACCACCATCACCCTGCGGGTGGATCTGCATTGATGCCGGGAGAAACTAAGCGAGGAAAAGATGGAACACCAGACCTATTTTCACTCCGTTACGCTCAATAAGGATCTGTGCCACGGCTGCATCACCTGCGTCAAGCGCTGCCCTACCGAGGCCATCCGGGTTCGGGATGGCAAGGCCCGCATCCTGGGCGAGCGCTGCATTGATTGCGGCGAGTGCATCCGCATCTGCCCCCACCACGCCAAGCGGGCTGTCAGCGATACCATGGAGGCACTGGATGGCTTCAAGTATAAGATAGCGCTGCCCGCGCCGGTGCTCTTTGCCCAGATCAAGCATTTGGATCACACCGGCCGCATCATTCTGGCCCTGCAGCGCATCGGCTTCGATGAGGTTTACGAGGTGGGCGCCGCCGCGGAACTCATCTCCCAGTCCACCAAGGAATACATGGCGCATTATCAGGGCCCGCTGCCGCTCATCTCCTCGGCCTGTCCGGCCGTGCTGCGGCTTATCCGGGTCCGCTTCCCCGATCTTTTGGAGCACCTGCTGCCTCTGCAGCCCCCCGTGGAGCTGGCCGCCGTGCTGGCCCGCCGCGCCGCCGTGGAAAAGACCGGTCTCAAGCCGGAGGAGATCGGCGTTGCGTTTATTACCCCCTGCCCCGCCAAGGTAACGGCCGCCAAGGTGCCGCTGGGCAATCAGACCCGTAATATCGATGCCGCCATCGCCATCAGCCGGGTATACCCCCAGCTGGTGCAGGAGGTCAAAAAGATGGAGCTGCCCGAGTTCGAGCATCTTTCCCACATGGGCAGCACCGGTCTTAGCTGGGCCGCCAATAGCGGTGAATCCACCGGCAGCGGGCAGCGCCGCTACATCGCCGCCGATGGCATCGAAAATGTCATCAAGATCCTGGAGGCCATTGAGGATGAGCAGTTCACCCGCCTGGATTTTGTGGAGCTTTCCGCCTGCCCGGGCGGCTGCGTAGGCGGCGTAATGAATGTGGAAAACCCTTATGCCGCGGCCGCCCGCATCAAGCGGCTGGCCCGCGACCTGCCACAGGTGGGTACCCAGTGGCCCACCCCGGAATGGCTGCCGGAGGATGTTTACTTCAATAAAAAGATCGAGCCGCTGAATGTCATGTCCTTGGGGAGCGATCCCTCCCAGTCGCTGGTGCTCTTCGCCAAGATGCAGAGCTACGAGCGCCGGTTCCCCGGCCTGGATTGCGGCAGCTGCGGTTCCCCCACCTGCCATGCCCTCGCCGAGGATATTGTCCGCGGCTACCGCACCGAGGATGACTGCATCTACCTGCTTAAGGAAAAGCTGGAGCAGCTGGCCCAGTCCCTGGCGGGGCTTTCCGCCCACCGCACCCCCATGGAGGATATCGAACATGACAGCGAATGAGCTTTGCCGCGCCTGCGGCTTTACCCTGCTGTGCTGCCCCGAGCGGGAAATAACCGGCGGTGTATACTGCTGCGATCTTCTCAGCATGGTGATGGGCCACGCCCCCACTGATGGGGTCTGGTTCACCGTTATGGCAAATCAGAACACCATTGTTGCCGCCCTCATGGCCGATGTGTCCTGCGTTGTCTTCACCGAGGGCATTCGCCCGGATGACGCTATGCTGGCCCGTGCCAAAACCGAGGGCATTGCCATCGCCGCGACTGACCTGCCTAGCTTTGAGGCGGCCACCCGCGCCCACACCACACTCTGCACAAGGTAAACATTCGCGGCGCAGCCGCCCCCGGCGCCCCCGGCGCCCCCTGCCGGGGGCGCCGGGGTACCCGCGGGGGCTCCGCCCCCGCGGGCGGCCGGCCTTCGGCCGGCCCGGCTGCGCCGCGTTCCCTGCCCCGCACCCATTATAAGGATAAGGAGATGGCCGCCGCGGAACTCACCCCTTTCTACTACGACCTGCACATCCATACCTGCCTTTCCCCCTGCGGGGAAAACGACATGACCCCTGCCACCGTGGCAGGGCTTTCGGCGTTGGCCGGGTTGGATATCATCGCCATCTGCGACCACAATACCGCCGGCAATGTCCAGGCCGTGCAGCAGGCTGCCGCTGCATTGGCCCCCGGCCTGCTGGTTATCCCCGGTATCGAACTCACCTGCGCCGAGGAGCTGCATATGGTCTGCCTTTTTCCCACTGCGGAAGCGGCCGAAGCCGCCGGCGAGGAGATCTACGCCGCCCTGCCCCCCATCTCCAACCGGGAAGAGATCTTCGGTGCCCAGCTCCTCATGGATGCCGAGGATAACGAACTCGGCCGCCTGGAAAAGCTCCTCTCCAATGCCACCTTCCTCTCCATCGATGACGCCCCTGCCCTGGCTGCCCGGTACGGCGGCTTTTGCTACCCTGCCCACATCGACCGCGACAGCATGAGCGTCCTTGCCGCTTTGGGCGAAGTCCCGGATCATCTCGGCTTCCACACCGTTGAGGTCGCCGACCCGGAAAAGTTTTTCATCGGCGGCAGAAATGCCTCCTACCCTGAAAAATATCACATCCTCACCTGCAGCGATGCCCACCGCACAGAGGCACTTTTACCCGATGCCTCCCACGCCATCCACCTGCCGGAATGCACCTTCGAAGCCCTAAAGGCCGTCCTCACCACCCCAAAAGGGTCAGCATTCGCCCCATGATATTTCGGCCCCACACCAAAATACAGCCAAGCAGCAGTCCCTACGGGGGCTGCTCTTCTTTTTTACCCCCTGCAAGGCGCAGCTTACGGCCGCAGGCCCGATGGCTCCGCCATCGCAGCGAACTTCGTTCGCTGGCCCGCCCTTCGGGCGGGCGGCCTGCGGCCGCCCCTCCCCCTGCACCGCCTCTGCAAAATCAAAAGGGCAGCCCCCACCACCGGGACTGCCCTCCTGCTTTTTCGGTTTTATTCCTCCGGCAACGGCTCACGCAGCATCCCCAGGAACGGGAGCGTCGCCAGTACCAGCCCCGCCGCCATGGCAAAAACGCCTTTCAGCAGTGCCATGTGCCGCAGACTTGCCGCAAAGTACACCCAGGCCGTGGCGTGCAGCTTCAGCCGCCAGCCCGGTACCAAGTAGCACAGCGCCACATACACCGCCATAAATCCTACAACCGCTAAAATTGCCGAGATCGTCGCTGTTTTCTTCATGTCCGCTCCTCCTTTTTCTTTCGTCAGCTCGGTTCCATTTACGGTCAATGCAGGCCTGCTAAAAAGTCCCCGATATCATCCAGGCCTACCACACTGGGGGCAATGGTCACAATTCCCTCGCCGTATTCCACCTCGTTCAGGAATTCCGTGAAAAACTCCGCCGGCACATAAGGGGTCCCCTCCTGCACCGTCAAAGCCTCTGCCAGCTCCACCTCCCGGCTCACATTGATGACCTGCAAATGTCCCTCAAAAAGGGTCGTCTTGCTCCCCGCAGTCAGCGTCGCCTTTTGGATATACTCATCATCAATAATGGCGGTTTGTTTCGCGCTGTCCCATTCGGCGGAATACCCCAGCGCTCGGGCTACTTCACACAGCGGCACCATCAGGGTCTCCCCCTCGTAGTAGCTGCGGCAGGGCAGGTCGCCCTGGGCCAGTTCCTTTTTATCCAGTCCCGTCAAAATCGCCACCCCGGCGTCCTTGGGCGCGCAGCCAGTCAGTGCTAACGCCAGCACCAGCGCCACCGCCAATGTCAAAAGTTCTTTTCCCTTCATTATATCACCATATTGTATTATCCTAATTTTATATACAATCCGTACTGAAATGAGATTTTACCAGATCAAATACTCCACTTTCAGTCTTATGCTTCCGCGCGAGGATAGCCGCATATATTCGCCGTTTCGTATACAATCATTTGTGTGATACCGTCTGTATTTATCCATACCGTGGCGTCCTTGCCCTCTCCGGTCATATGGATCCGCCACATTCCTGCCGTAGCGTCATAGGCCGCATCCGCTACATCATAGTCCTCACATTCCGTCCACGCCAGCTGAATCGCCGTTTCCACATCGGGGGCAGCTTCTTCTCCGGTGCAGATAAATCCCTCGGTTTGGATAGTGACTGCCGTCGGGTCAGCCGCCATCGCCAGCCCCAGTGCCGAAGCCTCCTCCGCATAACTGCAGCTCGGCACCTCCCGTTGGAAGCGGCACCAGTCTCCGTCGATCACCACATCAATACTGTACACACCGGCAATTTGGTATTGGTATCCTGTTCCAAAGTTGGAGCAGTCGTCCTCCCCCGGTAGCTCGGTCTCCACCACCGTCTTGGTGATCTCTCCATCCATCACCCCACAGCGTGCCAAAGTGATGATCTCCCCGGTATCGGTATACAGCTCCCCATCGACCCGCACATATCGTGCCCCGGAAGAATGGACCTGGTCCCCTCCCTCATTAAAAATGCGTACCTTGCCGGGCTCATCAGTCAAGTCCCCGCCGGAAACCGGCGGCTCTTTCTCCTGGCAGGCCGCCAGACTCATCACCAGCAGTCCCGCCAGCAGCACCCGCATGATCTTCTTCATTTCGCTCCTCCTTATTCTCTGGGCCATACATCACCTGGCTCTTTCAAATTCCTGCAAATCGCCGATATCCGGGCCTCTGCGGTACACCCTCTTAAAGTCCCTGCAAGGGGCCGGTATTCGGGCCGCAGGCCGCCCGCCATTCCGGCGGGCAAGCGGACCTCCGGTCCGCTTCGGCGGCTCCGCCGCCGGGCCTGCGGCCCGAACCTTTCTTCCCCGCTCTCCCGGCTCAGCTATTCTTTTTCTCCTCCACCGCACGCGCGGCAGGCGCTTCCGCCTGTGGTTTACCCTTACGGCTCACCTTCGGCAGCTTTCCGGCCTTTTTGGCCCGGCGCACCAGCCGCAGCACCAGCCAAACCACCACCGCAAGAATGACTGCCCACAGCAGCACCAGCGGCAGATAGGTCACCAGCCAAACCAGCGCGTTCTCGGCGCTGTTTTTCACCATTCGCATCGAGTCCTTAAAGCCATCGGAAAGGCGCTGTCCCAGCGTTTGGGGCGGATCATTGATGATGCTGTACTCCACCACCTCCTGCAGGGTAATATGCAGGGTGGAATAGCTCACCCGGCTGTCGTAGTTCCGCAGGGTGGCCTCATAGCTCTCTATCTGGTACCGCACATCACTCAGTCGGCTCTCCAGCTCCAGCACATCGCTCAGCTCCGTCGCCTTGGAGAGGATCTCCAGCAGCCGCTCCTCCTGCAGGCGCAGGGTCTTCAGCCGGGCCTCGGTATCGGCGTAGCTTTCGGTCACATCGGCTACATCGGTGCTGCGGCTCACCACATTGCACAGCTCACCCGCCGCGCCCATCGCCGCTTCCAGCTTGTCGGCCGGTATCCGCGCGGTGATGCTGGCGTACCGGGCGTTATAGCGGCTGCTGTATAGGCTGCCTCCCTGCTCGCTCCGGCTCTCGATGTACCCGCCGCAGTCGGTTACCATCTGCTCCAGGGCCGCCAGGGCCTGGGCATAGTCCCGGCTCTCCAGCTCCATCCACGCCGTCTGGATCAGCTTCCGGTCGGTGGTCAGCGCTGCATCGTCGTCCCTCTCCCCCAGCTCCCCGGGACTCGGCATGGGGTTTTCGGTATCAAACAGCGTTTCACTCGCCTTGTAGCTTTCGCTTTTTTGGTTATAGCTGCCGTAGCCGGCAACGCCGGGGCTATCATTTGCGGCACGGCTGCCGCAGCCCGCCAGCACTAGCAACAGGGCCAGCAGTATCCCGGTAAGTGCAAAAATCCGCTTTTTCATGGTTTTTCCTCCTTGGCTTCGTTTGGGCCCTCTACTTAATGAGTGCCTCATTTTTGGCATTTTACTGCACTCCTTCCAAAAATTTTTTCAGCCGGCCAGATTCGGCGCAGCCGGGCCCGGCCTTCGGCCAGGCCGCGCGTGGGCCTGCGGCCCCCGCGTCCCTCGCGCGCGCTGGGCGCGCGCGAGGCGGCTGCGCCGCCTTCTGCCTCCCCGCCGCCCTGTGCCAAACGCAAAAGGGCGCCCCGGCAGGGGCGCCCCAATAGCAGCTTGCGGCTTTAGCGGTTTTTCAGCAGGTCCCGGATCTCGGCCAGCAGCTTTTCCTCATTGGAGGGCTCCGGCGGCGCAGCAGGCGCCTCCTCCTCGGCCGGCCGTTCCAGCTTGCTGCGAGCGGTGTTCACCGCCTTTACAAACAGGAACACCACCAGCGCGATGAGCAAAAAGTCGATGATGGTGGCCAGGAAGCTGCCGATGCCCACCACCACGGCCTCCTTCACCACCGTATCGCCCTCCATCACAGCCGGGGAAAGGGTGATATTCAGCGCCGTCAGGTCGATATCCCCGATGACCCACCCCAAAAAGGGCATGAACACATCATTCACCAGCGAGGAGGTGATCTTGCCAAAGGCGCCGCCGACGATCACGCCGACTGCCATATCCATCACATTCCCGCGGGAAATAAAGTCCTTGAATTCCGTTACGATCTTCTTCATGCGGTCTCCTTTATCGAAAAAGCGGGCTCCGTAGAGTCCGCTTTTATCGGTTTTTCGATCAGTTCTCGGTCGTCGCTACGGCAACAAAGCGGGCGGGGTTGATCTTGACGCCGGGGCCCATGGTGGTGGCAACCACGCAGGAACGGACATACTGGCCCTTGGCAGCCGCGGGCTTGGCCTTTACGATCGCGTCCATCAGGGTATCAAAGTTCTCCTGCAGCTTCTGTGCGCCGAAGGAAACCTTGCCGATGGGGCAGTGGATGATGTTGGTCTTATCCAGACGGTACTCGATCTTACCGGCCTTCGCCTCGGTCACAGCGCGACCGGCATCGGGGGTAACGGTACCTGCCTTGGGGTTGGGCATCAGGCCGCGCGGACCCAGAATCTTACCCAGACGACCGACAATACCCATCATGTCGGGGGTAGCGATTACTACATCGAAGTCCATCCAGTTCTCTTTCTGGATCTTCTCCATCATGTCCTCAGCGCCTACAAACTCAGCGCCGGCAGCCTTGGCAGCCTCGGCGGCATCGCCGCGGGCAAAACACAGCACACGCACGCTCTTGCCGGTACCGTTGGGCAGCACTACGGCGCCGCGGACCTGCTGGTCGGCGTGACGGCTGTCTACGCCCAGGCGGACATGGATCTCTACGGTCTCATCGAACTTAGCCTTGCCGGTCTTGGCGCAAAGGTCCAGCGCCTCTGCCGGCTCATACAGCTTGGTGCTGTCTACCAGCTTTCTGCTGTCTGTATATTTCTTACCATGCTTCATAGCGTTTATTATCCTCCTATAATGTGGTGTTTAGCGGAATGGTTCCTCCCACTGTTACAAGAAAGCGTTTAGCCTTCTACTTCTACGCCCATGCTGCGGGCGGTACCGGCAATCATGCTGATGGCGGTATCGATATTGGCAGCGTTCAGGTCGGGCATCTTCAGCTCGGCGATCTTCTGGAGCTGCTCGCGGGTGATCTTGCCAACCTTGGTCTTGTTGGGCACGCCGGAACCGGATTCCAGGTTGATGGCCTTCTTGATGAGGACGGCCGCGGGGGGAGTCTTGGTAATAAAGCTAAAAGTACGGTCTGCGTATACGGTGATCACAACGGGGATAATGAGGCCGACATCGTTCTTGGTGCGCTCATTGAATTCCTTGGTGAAAGCCATAATGTTTACGCCGTGCTGACCCAGTGCGGGACCAACGGGGGGCGCGGGGGTTGCCTTGCCGGCAGGGATCTGCAGCTTGATATAGCCTACTACTTTCTGAGCCATGTTTCTGCACCTCCAAATATGTGGTAATGATAGCGGGCCATCCCATTTTGTTTTGCGGATGGTTCCTCCCACAGGCTCTGCTCCCGGCTCTTTTGGGGGCTTAGCCTATCGGCCCGTTTACGCACGGGTCTGCGGTTTTATATTGTTGCTTTTATTGATTATTCCAGGGGCTTCACTTCGTTCAACGCCAGTTCCACCGTTACATCCTTGCCCATCATCGAAACGGTGACGCGGGTCAGCTGTTTTTCGGTATCAATGGCATCCACAACGCCCACAAAGCCTTCCAGATAGCCGCCGGTAACTTCTACACTGTCGCCCACGGCATAGTTGGTCGTGATCTGCCGGTTCTCCACCTGGAAGCGCTCTATCTCGGCTTCCGTCAGCGGCACCGGTTTGGAGCCTGGGCCCACAAAGCCCGTTACTCCGCGGATATTGCGGACAACATACCAGCTGTCATCTGTCATGATCATCTTAACAAATACATAGCTGGGGAAGAGCTTCTGCTCCTTTTCCACCTTCTGGCCGTCATCCTTGATCTCGACCACCATTTCGGTCGGGATCTTTACATCGGTAATGAGGTGATGCAGCTGCCGGTTTTCCACCGCGTTCACGATGCTGTCGGCCACTTTATTCTCATACCCGGAGTAGGTATGCACCACATACCATTTTGCTTCTTCAGCCATTTGGTTCCCTCCCGTTTGGTATTGATTTTTGAGTTTCCCGGCTCATCGGCGGCGGATCAGGCCTTGATGAGCAGCTTGATAACCAGCGAGAACAGGGCATCCAGTCCGCAGATAACAATTGCGGAGATCAGGACAACTGCCAGTACAATGAGGGTATTATTGATGACCTGCTTCTTGGTAGGCCATACCACCTTCTTCATCTCGCCGCGCATATCCTTGAAGGAGCGCGCCCAACGCTGAAAGATATTGGGCTTTTTAGCGGTCTCAGCCATTTCTTACTCCTCCTTATTACTTGGTCTCACGGTGAACAGTGTGCTTGCGGCAGAAGCGGCAGTACTTGTTCATTTCCAGTCTGTCGGGATCGTTCTTCTTGTTCTTCATGGTGTTGTAGTTGCGCTGCTTGCATTCGGTACAAGCCAGAGTGATCTTGACTCTCATTTAGTCGGCACCTCCTATTATACTTCGGATTTCTTTTGCCTCCCTCTTTGTGGCGAGAAGTGAATCAGCCGCTCTTCCGTGCGGGAAAAGCAACGGCCCAAAAGGCCAAAAACGCACACGAAAAAAAGGCCCTTCTCCGAGAGGTAATGACATCATAACACAGATGCAACCGGTAAGTCAAGCCTTTTTGCCTGTATTCATGCGGTTTTTTCCCGCTTTTCCCACCCGCCGGGGGAATATTGCCGCCCGCCGGCGGAAGGCTGCTTTCCCCCGCAAAAGCAGCAAAAGGGAATTGGCCAAATTAGCGGTCGCCTGTCGGCGAAAGCCTCCCTTGTGCAAAGGGAGGTGGCGAATGAAATGAGCCGGAGGGATTGTCGGCACAAACTATGGCATAATTTCATCTCGCCTTCGGCGGGGAGAGCTTTACAAAAAGTTTTAATCTGTATGCCTGCCCGGCGGGGCGGTCGTGAAAAAGTTTGCTATCACCTCCGGTGGGGCAAGGTTTTTAGAAAGCCCAGTTTGTACGGCTCGCCGCCGGGGCGTTCGTGACATGGTCTGTAATCACATCCGGTGGGGCAAGTCTTTTACGAGGCTTGAGTAAGCACGCCTGCCCGGCGGGGTGGCACTTTTGACTCGCCAAAAGTGCCCAAAAGCGACTTGGGGTA